>Ga0114971_10001260_pt1 | contig 17205 bp, 15 predicted proteins | sample M_140625_MF_Meta_FD_87320 | JGI IMG/M metagenome (GOLD analysis project Ga0114971, IMG submission 87320) | Freshwater microbial communities from Lake Montjoie, Canada to study carbon cycling - M_140625_MF_MetaG | ecosystem: Environmental > Aquatic > Freshwater > Lake | place: Lake Montjoie...
ACTGCGCTCTTTGTCAGTCGTTTCATCCCCGGCTTGCGCATGATTACGCCACCGATGGCTGGGGCAGCACGCATTCCTCCGATTCCCACGGCCCTGGTGTTTTTGCTGGCGTCGTCCATCTGGTATGGCGCGATTTCATGGATTGCATTTACACTCGGAGATGACTGGGCGACGCTGCAGCGAGCAATCGGTCGGTTTGTGCGGCAGGTGGGCGTCGTCGCGGCGGTTTCCGCCGGATTGATTGTAGGTATTGCGATAATCGTGATGCGCCGTGGCGCGGCAGCGAAAATTGCCGCTGCCTTCCAGCGCGCTGATTCTGGCACGAAGTGACAGTGCCGGAGGGGGATGCTAGGGCGTTCCTCGTCGAGCGGTTTCAGGAGTTCCTCGCGCTCGAGGACGGAGCCTCTGCGCTCACCATCGACGCGTATGGAAGCGACCTGACCCGACTGGTGCAGTGGTGCGTCGGCCGAGGGATCACGGACCCCGCAGTGATCACGAGCGCTGATTTGCGGGAGTTCGTGTATGCGCTCAAGGACCTCTCGCGATCGCCCGCGACCATCCGGAGGTCTGTTTCCGCCATTCACACCTGGTTTGCATTTCTGCTTGCGGAGGGCGCCGTGCGTGCGGATCCGAGCGAGCGGCTCGTGACACCCAAGCGGTGGCGCACGCTTCCTGATGTGCTCTCGGTGGATGAAGTATCTCGATTACTGGGTGCCGTCTCAATTGATGAGCCGCTCGTGTTCCGTGATCGCGCCATGCTCGAGCTTGCCTACGGTGCAGGGCTTCGTGTGAGCGAGTGGATTGGCATCGAGGTCAAAGATCTCCTGCTCGAGGACCATGTGATCCGGGTCTTCGGCAAGGGAAGCAAAGAACGGCTCGTACCGATTGGCCGTACCGCGATTGGGGCGGTTGGGTTGTACCTCCGCGAGTTGCGGCCACGGCTCGAGAAGGGTGAGGGAAAGGGGAAGCTCTTCCTCAACGCGCGCGGGCGCTCGCTCTCACGCATGGGAGCCTGGCAGATTCTGCGAAAGTACGTCGCGCTCTCGGGGATCGAGAAGCATGTGAGCCCGCACACACTACGGCACTCGTTCGCGACGCACCTCCTCGAGGGCGGCGCAGATTTGCGTGCCGTGCAAGAGATGCTCGGCCATGCGGATATCTCCACGACGCAGATCTATACGCACGTGGACCGGGAGTACCTCCGGAGCGTTCACAAGCAGTTCCACCCGCGCGGCTAAGGGACGTCGCGAGCGGTCTCCCGTCCCACTAGATTTTTCGCATGCTGCTTGTCATCGACAACTATGACTCGTTTACCTACAATCTCGTCCAGTACTTTGGCGAGTTGGGGGCGAGTCCGCACGTGGTGCGCAACGACGAGCTCACGGTGGATGAGATCGCGGGGCTCAACCCCAGCGCGATTGTATTGTCCCCGGGGCCGGGTGCGCCTGCTCAGGCGGGTATTTGCATCCCTGTCATTCTGCGATATGGCGCCACGATTCCGCTGCTTGGTGTCTGCTTAGGCCATCAGGCGATCGGCCAAGCGTACGGCGGAACGGTGATCCGTGCGCCGCGCGGGGTGATGCATGGGAAAACCAGCCGGATCCGGCACGACGGGACCGAGCTGTTCGAGGGACTCGCGGACCCACTGGAGGTCATGCGCTACCACTCGCTCGTGATAGAGCACGCCTCAGTTCCCACGGTCCTGCGCGTTACAGCTACGGCGGTCGACGATCCGACGGAAATCCACGCCGTGCAGCATCGGGCGCATCCCGTGTGGGGGGTGCAGTTCCATCCGGAGTCGATTTTGACGCAGCAGGGGAAGCAACTTCTGCTCAATTTCATGGGGATGGCCCAGCGAGTGCGGGCGAACACGGTTTAGTCGCGTTGGGAGGGGCTGGCGCAGCGGCTGTCTTTGCCCCTGCGAGCGCTTTGCACTCCTGGGGTCCGGAGCCTATATTCCGTGGCGTGGAACTTGCGTATGTGCCCCAGCTGACGACGGTGCTTCTATGAGCGCCCTGATCGTCATCCCCGCTCGAATCGGGGCCACGCGCCTCCCCCGTAAACCGCTTCGATTGCTTGGTGGTCTACCACTCATCGTGCGCGTCTGGGAGCGGGTCTGTGCGATGTCGCTCGATGCGCGCATCGTGATTGCAACCGACGCTGAGGAGGTCGCGGCCGTCTGTCGCGCTGCGGGGGCCGAAGTCACGATGACGCGTGCCGACCACCCGTCTGGTACCGATCGAGTGGCTGAGGTGGCGGCGCAGGTCGCCTACCGCGGGCACGACGTTGTTGTGAACGTCCAGGGGGATGAACCCTATATCAACGCCGATGCAGTGCGCGGCGCCGCTGCGCTTGTCCAGAGCGGCCGGTTTGCGCTAGGGACGGCCGCATCCTTGGGACTGCCGGCTATTCTCGCAAGCCCCGACGTGGTGAAGGTCGTGACCGACACCGCTGGCCGTGCGTTGTATTTTAGCCGGTCCGCAATCCCGTTTCTCCGTGATCCAGCCGACATCGGGATGCGGGATACGCTCCTAAAACAGCATATCGGGGTATACGCATATACCCCCGCGGCACTGCAGCGATGGGTGTCGCTCCCGCCGCACCCGCTTGAGCTTGTCGAGCGACTCGAGCAACTCCGCGCCCTAGCCGACGGATTGGCCATGGGGGTGGCGTTGGTCGCCCCTGTTCGAGGCGGCGGCATTGATACCGAAGCAGATCTGGACCGTGCCAACTTACGCTGGACCGAGACGAACCCTCCCGCCCCAGGTACCACTCGATGACGCCGTCCAACACATCGAACTCGACCAAGTTCATTTTTGTCACCGGCGGCGTCGTTTCGTCGCTCGGAAAAGGCATTGCGGCCGCATCGCTCGGCCGACTGCTCGTCGAGCGCGGGTTGCGCGTTTCGGTGCTCAAGTTCGACCCGTATATCAATGTCGATCCGGGCACGATGAGTCCCTTCCAGCACGGCGAGGTGTTCGTCACGGACGACGGGGCCGAGACCGATTTGGACCTCGGCCATTATGAGCGGTTTATCGACCGCCCGTTGTCGCAAGCGAATAATGTGACGACGGGACGCGTCTACCAGAATGTCATCACCAAAGAGCGGCAGGGAAGCTATTTGGGGTCGACCGTGCAGGTGATTCCACACATCACAGATGAAATCAAGAGTGCGATCCGTCGACTCGCGCCGGAGAACGACGTGGTGCTCGTCGAGATCGGCGGTACGGTGGGCGATATTGAGTCGCTGCCGTTTCTTGAGGCGATCCGGCAGTTCCGGCATGACGTGGGCCGCGAAAACTCGCTGTTTATTCATCTCACGCTGGTGCCATACATCGCCGCTGCCGGCGAGGTAAAAACCAAGCCGACTCAGCATTCCGTGCGCGATCTTATGGAGATTGGCATCCAGCCTGACGTGCTGATTTGCCGCACCGAGCGCCCGTTGAGCGAAGATGTAAAGCGCAAGATCTCGCTGTTCTGCAATGTTGAGTTTGGCGCCGTGATTGAAAGCCGCGACGTGCCGACCATCTATCAGATTCCGTTGTCGTTCAAGGAGCAAGGCTTCGACGACCTCGTCTGTCGCAAGCTCGGGATTTGGACGAAGAGCCCGGACCTCACCCCATGGACGACGATGGTGCGTCGCGTGATTGAGCCGGCGTCGAAGGTTCGGATTGCGGTCGTTGGCAAGTACACGGACTACGCCGACAGCTACAAGAGTGTCCAAGAGGCGTTGATCCACGGCGGAATCGCGAATGATGTCGGGGTCGAGATCGCGTGGACCTCCAGCGACCTCTTTACCGACGCGGCGGCGACTCAAGCCTTGGTTTCCACGTTCGACGGTGTGCTGGTGCCCGGCGGGTTCGGGGTCCGCGGCGTCGAAGGGATGATTGATTGCATACGTGAGGTGCGTGAGTCACAGACGCCGTTTTTCGGCATCTGCCTTGGGATGCAGGTAGCAATTATCGAGTTTGCGCGCGATGTGTGTGGGCTTGATGACTCGAACTCCAGCGAGTTTGCACCAGAGTGCTCGCATCCGGTGATTTCGTTGATGGAATCGCAACAGGGTGTGAAGGACATGGGCGGCACGATGCGACTCGGCGCATACCCGTGCCGTCTCAAGGCGGGGTCGAAGGCGGCAGAGATTTATGGCGTGCCCGAGATTTCCGAACGCCACCGGCATCGCTATGAAGTGAGCAACCAGTTTCGTGAGACGTTCAAGGAAAAGGGCATGCGCTTTTCGGGGCTCTCGCCGGACGGTTCGCTGGTCGAGATGATCGAGCTGCCGGACCATCCCCATTTTGTGGCGTGTCAGTTCCATCCTGAACTGAAGAGCCGTCCGAATCGTCCGCATCCGCTGTTCTCGTCCTTTGTGGCGGCGGCACTGGCGAATCGACGCAAGCGCGAAGCGGCCGTCGGTACGGTTCGGACGCCTGCGGCTGCGGTTCTCACGTGAGCATCGTCCGGTTTCCCACTGATAAGTTCTTCGTCATTGCCGGCCCCTGTGTGGTCGAAAGTGATGAACTTATGTTCCGCGTCGGTGATCATCTCGCCCGAGTTGCAGAGAAGATTCCTGGCGGGCTGATGTTCAAGGCGAGCTTTGACAAGGCCAACCGATCGAATGTCGGCGCGTTCCGTGGGCCCGGGTTAGACGAGGGGCTCGCAGCGCTCGATCGGGTGCGGTCGCGGACCGGGCTGCCGATCATCACGGACGTACACGAAGCGGGCCAGTGTGCCGCCGCAGCACAGGTTGCCGATGTGCTGCAGATTCCTGCCTTCTTGTGTCGTCAGATAGACCTACTCGAGGCCGCCGGTGCCACGGGAAAGCCCGTGAACGTCAAGAAGGGACAGTGGATGCACCCGGAAGGAATGGCCGGCGCGATTGCGAAAGTTCGCGCCGCCGGACACGGCAAGCGGGCCGAAGAAGTGGCGGTCACCGAACGAGGAACGTTCTTTGGATATGGCGACCTCGTCGTCGACATGCGCGCATTTACGCGGCTACGCCTCGCCTGTCAGTCAGCCGTGATTTTTGACGGTACCCATTCGGTTCAGCAGCCAGGGCGCGGCGAAGGAGGGTCGAGTGGCGGGTTGCGCGAGATGATTCCTGCGCTGGTCTTTGCAGCGTGCGCCGCGGGTGCCGACGGGCTGTTCCTTGAGACGCATCCGGATCCGAGTCACGCACCAAGCGATGGCCCGAACATGATTCCGCTCGATCAGCTCGACGCACTGTTGCAGCGTGCGGTCGATATCTGGGCCGGAGCAGGAAGCGTCCGCACGTGATCTCACCCGCGGCGGCAGCGCGCATCACGGTTATCGGACTCGACGTCGACGGCGTGCTCACCGACGGGGGGCTCATCCTTGGAGACGTAGATGGTAGCCCGGTCGAGTTCAAGCGGTACGATGTTCAAGACGGCGTTGGTATTGTCCTCCTGCGGAGAGCCGGACTCAAGGTCGTGATTGTTACTGGACGCGAGTCTGAAAGTGTGCGCCTTCGTGCTCTAGAACTGAACGTCGACGGGCTATCACAGGATCGTCGTGGTCCGAAGCTTCCAAACCTCGTGAAGCTGCTTGCAGAACTCGGTGAAACGCTCGAAGCAACAGCCTTCCTCGGCGACGACCTCCCCGATGTTGCGATTCTGCGACACGTTGGCATGCCTGTGTGCGTCGGTAACGCCACCCCGGAAGCACGAGCCGCCTCGAAGGTGCAGTTGACCCGCCACGGCGGACAGGGAGCAGTCCGTGAGTTCGCGGAAGCGTTCTTGCGCGCTCGCGGCGTTTGGGAACAAGTCGTTGAGCACTACATCGCCGATCGCTCACGCGACGTTGCACTCGACGAGATCACAGGAGCAAAACAATGAACGCTGACGAAACTGTCGCGTCCGGGCGCCGCGTCCTCCGGTTGGAGGCAGCAGCACTCGCGCGAACCGAATCACGGCTCGGGCAGAGCTTTGCTGACGCCGTTCGCCTCGTGACGGAAAGCAAGGGACGCGTTATTGTTGCCGGCGTTGGGAAGTCGGGGATCATCGCACGGAAGATCGCAGCGACGATGACCAGCACAGGGACCCCCGCGACCTTTCTCCATCCGGTCGAGAGCATCCACGGCGATCTTGGCATTGTCGGTGCCGACGATGTAGCGATTTTGCTCTCCAAAAGCGGAGAGACTGCGGAACTGCTGCCGTTGCTGGAACAACTCTCAGGACTCGGGGTTCGGATTATTGCAATCACGGGCGGCGAGCATTCGACACTTGCAACGCATGCCGACGTCTGGCTTGATGCGTCGGTCGAAGAGGAAGCGTGCCCGCACGATTTGGCGCCGACCACCAGCTCGACGGTTGCGCTGGCTATTGGCGATGCACTAGCCGTGACGTTGCTTGAGCAGAAGGGGTTCCAACGCGAGGATTTCGCGCGATTGCACCCAGGCGGGTCCCTCGGCCGTCGCCTTCTGACTGTAAAAAGCATCATGCTCACCGACGATCTCCCACTTCTCCGGGACAGCGCCACGGTGCGTGACGCCTGGCTGCAGGTGGCAGAGCGTCGTGGAATCGCTCTTATTGTCGACGAGACGGAGGCGCTGCTCGGCGTCGTCACCGCGGGCGATCTCGCGCGGCGCATCCTCAGCGAGTCCGAGCTGTTCAGTCAGACCGTAGACTACGTGATGACCCGCTCGCCACGCACCGCGCGAGCCGATGAACTCGCCAGCGCGACGGTGTACCGCATGCAGCAGGCCGGCATTATGGCCATGCCGGTCACGGATGATGCCAATCATGTGCTCGGCATTGTTCATCTGCACGATATTCTCCGCGCAGGAACCCACTGATGCGCGCCGCTGTGCAGTTGCGCACGCTGTTTACGGTGACAGTGTTGAGCGTTGCCTCGCTCGCTGGTACGGCGTGCAGGAAGGGGCAGGGCAGACCGCCAGTTGGCAAGACGAGTAAGAGTCTTGCTGATTCGGCCGACCAGATCATTTTCGGCCAGCGGACGCTGATTACCGATCGTGGGCTTTCCCGCGCGGAAATACTGGCCGATACGTCGTTCTTTTTTGACGAGAACACGCGCATCGAGATGCGAAGGGTCAATGGCACGTTTTTCAACTCGGCGGGCATGAAAGACGCACTGCTGACGGCGAAGGAGGGGCTGTATAACTCGCGCTTCGGGGTGCTCGAGGCACGGGGCGATGTGATCATCACATCGCTCGACGGTCGCCGCCTGACGTCCCCCAAAGTGCATTTTGACCAGCGACTCAATCAGCTCATGAGCGACACGAGCTTCGTCCTGACCGAACCGAACGGCCGTGACATTCGAGGCGTCGGATTCAAGTCAGACCCCGACATGACCAACATCAAGATCGACCGAGTGCTCAGTGCGAAGGGTGGTGCCGTCGCGGTTCCCGATCGTTGATGCGGCAGTTTCGCATGGCGGTACAGTTCGCACTTACGCTGTTGTCGCTCACGCCGATCGTGGCGCGAACGCAGGGACAGCGCGAGTGTAATGTGGAGCTCGCGGGCGTGCGTACGAAGGGGCTAATCACAACAGCAACTACGATCATCCGTCAGCCGAGCGGGCGCAATAACGTCTGGATGGGAGGAGGCGTCGACGCGATTTGCGGTGGCACAGATCAGCGGCTGCTCTCGGACAGTCTTGAACAGTATCCGGATCAGAGCCTTGTCGTGCTCATTGGACACGTGCATTACATCGAGGATCGGATCACGCTCGACGCAGACAGGCTCACCTATTACACGAACGAGGAACGGATCGTCGTCGAGGGCAAAGTTGTGGGTCGCACGCCCGGCGGCACCCGCTTTACCGCACCCCGGGCGGAATATCTGCGTCCAGCGGCCGGAATTCGTCCACGGTCGCGCTTGACGGCTGGGAGCCGTGCCAAGGTTTGGCTGAGCCCCGCGGATGCTGGAGAAACAGGCAAGGACACGGTCGTCCTCAACGCAGATCGCATCGTGAGTGACAACGACTCACTTGTCTATGCGATGGGAAAAGTGACGATCGAGCGCCCGGATCTTCTGGCTTCCTCAGACTCTGCGTTTATGGACAACGGGAGCGAGTTTATGCAGCTCCTCATCCAGCCCGTGATCACCGGGGTAGGCGAGCACACGTTTACACTCGTCGGGCAGGTTATTGACACCTGGTCAAAACAAAAGAAACTCACGCGGGTCCTCGCCCGCGGGTCTGCGAAAGCCACAAGCAAAGAGGTCGTGCTCGCTTCAGATTCAATCGACTTACGTCTGAAGGATCAAAAGATTGACCACGCATTCGCGTGGGGCCCCTCGCGCGCTACAGCAAAATCCGCGGAACAGAACATCTCCGCCGATTCTATCGACATCGCGATGCCAGAGCAGGAAGTCAAGGAAGTCCGGGCCATTCGAAAGGCGTTCGCTGAGAGCCCTCCGGACTCTACGAAAATCGTCGTGACTGAGCCGGATTGGATTCGGGGCGATACCATTACTGCGCGCTTTGAAAAGATTCCAGCCCTCGAGCCTGACACGGGCATGCGAAACGTTGTCCGCGACATCGTGAGTCATGGGACCGCCAGATCTTTTTATCAAGTGGCGCAGTCGGGGCTCAAGGACAAGCCGGCACCTCCCAACGTGAACTACGTAACCGGCCGTCTGATCACCCTGACGTTCCAGCAAGGAAAGGTCAGGGACGTGCACGTACAGGACCAAGCGATTGGTGCGTATGCCGAAGCGAAGCCTGATTCGGCGCGTGTGCCCCGCGATAGCACAACGAAGGCAACGAAGAAGAAGCCCGCGACGCCCCCACCCGCACCAAAGAAGCCGTGACCGACACACCGCACGATCCGGCCCATCTCCTGCAGGCCCAAGCGATCATCGACCGCTATGCAGCCGGCGATCGCTCGACCGCCCTTGCATTGTTTGCCCTCATCCGCCTCGCGGATGATCAGGGATCCGCGGGATTCCACGAGCTCGCCGTTGAGCTTAGGAACGCGTACCTCGAATCACTTCGCTCCGAAGGGCGAGACGCGGACGCCGAAGCGGGCCGCATCAGCCTTGATGAAGTCCGTTCGCTTCTACTGACCGTTATCGTGCCGCGCCTCACCAGTGCCAACGTGTTGCGCCTGCTGGAGGCGCCGGCCGGAAATCCAACAGGGTCCCGGCTGCACGTAAGTCCGGCGGTGTGGGATACGATTCGGCCGATCCGTGGGGTGTTACTTACGGGCCTCCAGCATACGGGTGAGTACCCACACCTCCCGCGGCGGTCGTCCGGAACGTCTAATCTCCCGGCCGGCACTGGCAGCGTCCTCGAAGCACGCGGCCTCGTGAAAACGTACCGCACGCGTAACGTCGTCAACGACGTCAACATCGCACTGCGTCAAGGAGAGATTGTCGGTCTCCTCGGCCCGAACGGTGCCGGCAAGACGACCACCTTTTACATGATCGTCGGGCTTATTCCGCCAGCCTCCGGCCAGATTTTGTATGACCAAGAGGATATTACTGCTATGCCGATGTACCAGCGTGCACGGCGTGGTATTGGGTATCTCTCTCAGGAACCGTCGATTTTCCGCAAATTGACAGTTGAAGAGAACATTCTTGCGATTCTGGAGACACTCGACTTGAGTCGAGCGGACCGCGAGGCTAAGCTGGAGCTGTTGTTGAGCGAGCTCAACATTAAACACCTGCGAAAAAGCAAAGCATTCGCGCTGTCAGGCGGCGAGCGGCGGCGACTCGAGATTACCCGAGCGCTTGTCACCGAACCCCGTTTCATGATGCTCGACGAGCCATTTGCGGGCGTCGATCCAATCGCGGTGCATGATATTCAGCAAATCGTCGCTGGTTTGAAAGATCGCGGCATTGGTGTGTTGATTTCGGATCATAATGTTGAACAGACGCTCGACATTGTCGACCGCGCGTACATCATGTTCGACGGGCAGGTCAAGGTTTCCGGCTCCGTTCGTGAGCTGGTGTTCGACGATACGGTTGCCAAGAACTACCTCGGGCCTACACTAGCTGCTCGTCTTCGCACGCGCTTCATTGCGGAGCAGGACAACCCGCCATCTCGCGCCACGGCCACGGTCGCGGAGGCTAGCCCCACAGGTGAAATGCGACCAGAGGAGCCCGCGTAATGCGGGCAGGGCTCAGCCAAACCGCTAGGCTCGGGCAAGAGCTCAAGATCAATCCGCGCCTCTATCAGGCGATGGACATGCTGTACATGCCGCTGCTCGACCTGCAAGCGCATCTCAAGGCTGAACTTGAACTCAATCCTTTTCTCGAGCTCGACGAGGAGATGGATGAGCTTCAACACGATGATGAAGCAGACGGCCCTGAGTCTGCCGATGACCCTGACACCGACGGCGTCGCCGAACTTGGAGACGAGCAGTTAGACTCGACGGATGAGCAGGAGCTTGACGGCCCAGAAAACGCATTGGAGGCCGATTCCCCACTCGAAGCGACCCCTGACGACGAGCCAGACTGGGACACGCTCCTTGACGACAGCTACGAAAAGGAGAACGGCAGCACTGAGCCGGCGCAGGAATCCTACGATCCATTTGAACGTGTGGCCGGAGCAGCGGCGTCGCTTATGGATTCACTGCGCGACCAGCTTGAGTATCTCGCCCTCACGCCGCGCCAACGGGTCATTGCCGACGAGGTCATCGGGAATCTCGACGAAGACGGATTTCTAGAAGCGACCGCCGAGGAGATTGCGGAATCGATAAACACGACAATCCGCAAAGCCGCAGAGGCAATGGATCGCGACACCGACGATATCCCATACTACACGGCGGCTGAAGCAGATGCGGCTATCGTGCTTGTCCAGGGGCTAGAACCGGCTGGTGTCGCCGCCCGCAACCTGCGGGAGTGCTTGCTCCTGCAGTTCAAAGCGCGCGGTGACGACGACACGCTCGCGGCCCGACTTGTCCGCGATTTCTTCGACGAGCTCGCCGCGCATCGCTGGAGCGATCTAGCGAAACGCATCGGCATCACACCGCAGGAGGTCCAAGCAGCATCTGACGCCGTGGCGAAGCTTAATCCCAAACCCGCGGGAGCTGAGTCGAGCGGCAGGACTGATTATATCACCCCCGACTTCGTAGTCGAGAAGGTTGCCGGTGAATATTTAGTCTTCATTAACGACGCGAATCTTCCACGCGTGCGCGTGAGCAAGATTTACCAGGAGATGGCGCGCAACAAAAAGAAGTTCGACGCTGAGCAGAAAGAGTTTGTCGCAGGCAAGCTTAATGCTGCCCAGTGGCTTGTGTCCGCAATCGAGCAACGCCGCCAGACTATGCTGAAGGTGATGTCCTTTATCGTCGAACGACAGCATGAGTTTTTCGAGAAAGGCGTGCAGTGTTTACGGCCGCTCACGCTCCGTGAGGTTGCTGATGCGATCGGAATGCACGAATCTACGATTAGTCGCGTAACGAACGACAAGTATGCGCAAACCCCACGTGGCGTACTCCCGCTCAAGTTCTTTTTCTCCTCTGGCCTCGCTACGGTTGATGGCGATGATGTCTCTGCTCGAGGTATCAAGGCAACCATTGAGTCGATGGTAAAGAATGAGGATTTGTTCAACCCACTGACTGATCAGGCGATCGTTGAGCGCCTGGAGGCCGAGGGTATCCAGATCGCACGACGCACCGTCGCGAAGTACCGGGACCAACTGGGCGTCCGCTCCGCCCGCATGAGGAAACGCGTATGATCGCCAGCACAAACGCATTGCACGTCGACGTCTCAGTGCTCGTTCCTGCAAAGGACGAGGCCGAGAACCTTCCGATGTTTTTGGCTCTCTGCGAAGCTGCGCTCCACGAGGGGCCTACTGTCTACGAAGTGATTGTCGTTGATGATGGCTCCAAAGACGACACGCCCTCTCTGCTGAGCGCACTGCAGGCACAGTATCCTTTTCTTCGAACGGTCCGGCATAGAAGCCAGCGAGGAATAGCGGATGCGCTCCGCTCTGGGTACCTCGCCGCGCGCGGCGACATCATGGTGTTCTATCCGGCCGACTTGCAGTTCAAGCCTGAGGACATCCCGAGGCTGGTTGCACCGATCATGGCGGGCGAGTCGGATATGGTGACTGGATACAAACAGGGCGCTTACGAAAAGGCATTCGTCTCCGGTATTTACAATAGGCTGAGCCGGTCGTTGTTCAATGTGCCAGTGCGGGACTTGAATAATGTGAAGGCGTACAGGCGCGAGATCATGGAGTCCCAGCCCGTTCGACCGGACTGGCACCGGTTCATGATTGTCCTCGCGCATGCGCAGGGCTATACGGTTACTGAGATCCCTGTCCCGCTGTACGCGAGGCACGCCGGGAAATCGAAGTTTGGGCTGTCGCGGATTCCGGTAGGCGTACTCGATATGATATCTGTTTGGTTCGAACTGCGATTCGGCCAAAAGCCATTGCTTGCCTTCGGTATGCTAGGAGCCGTACTCTTTGTCATTGGCCTGCTCGCGGGAGTGGTCGCCGTCGTTCTGTTGTTCACGCAGGGAGTGGGGCAGCGGTCCATCTGGACCGTGATTCAGACGTGCCTCATGCTCGGCTCAATTTTCTTTTCAACTGGCATCATCGGCGAACAGATTGCGGTGCTGCGCGCTGAACAGCGGGAACTCCGTCGTACCATCGACGAACAGCGTCGAGAGGGGCAGGGACGCTGAGCCAGAACCGACTACATGCGCTGTGGCTCGCGCATTCGTTCCCCCGCTTCTCGGGCGATATCGCCGGGAACTTCTTGCTGCGGCTTGCAGTCGCCTTGCAGGCGCAGGGGGTTCGCGTCACCGTTCTCGCGCCCTCCGCAGCCGGGCTGGAATCGGAGGCCGTCATCGATGGCGTGACCGTACGCCGTTATCGTTACGCGCCGCATAACTGGGAGACGCTCGCGTACACTGGTACGATGGCCTCTCAAGCCTCAGGGCCAAAGGGACTCGCGTCACTCGCAGGGCTCGTGGCAGCTGGAGCTTTCGCGCTTCGACGAGCTGTTGCGCACGACGCTCCGAATGTCGTCCATGCGCACTGGTGGTTTCCTGGTGGCTTGAGCGCAATCGGCGGTGTCGGCAAGACGCCACTCGTGACAACGCTTCACGGATCGGATGTCCGTCTGGCGAAAGGTCATTCTGTCGCGGTCGGCCTCATGCGACGCGTCCTCCGTCGATCAACACACGTCACTGCTGTTTCAGAGTTTCTCGCACGGGAGATTGGGGCCATTGCTTTAGGGCAACAGGTGCAGGTCGCGCCGATGCCGATTGATCTCTCGGTATTCACCCTTGTGAGTGCCACAGCCGAAAAAGAGCGGTTTCTTTTTGTGGGTCGCCTGAATGCGCAGAAGGGAGTATCCGACGTGCTGCGTGCGCTCGCTCGCTGTGAGCCAACCGCGCAGCTCGACATTGTTGGCGAAGGCGAAGACTCAGTGACGTTACACACCCTCGCAACCACGCTCGGAGTCGAACGCCGCGTGACCTGGCACGGAATGCTTGCTCAGTGCGATTTGCCCGCGCTGTATCGTCGTGCGACTGCGCTGGTAGTGCCAAGCGACCAAGAAGGGCTCGGTCTCGTCGCGGTCGAAGCCGCCTGCTGCGGAACACCGACAATCGCGTACGACGGCGGCGGAATCACCGATGTCGTCAGCAGTCCAAGCGCGGGCTGGCTCGTGCCTCCGGGCGACGTGTCCGCGCTCACCGAGGCTATGCGGGAGGCTGGTGCGAACCCCACTGAGCGGAACCGGCGCGGTGCCGCGGCTCGCGAGTCGATGCTCACACGGTTTGATCCCGCGGTCGCCGCTGCACGGTACCTCGACATCTACCGGCAGGCAATCGACCATGCTTAGGACCACATGGGGGCGCGCCCTGAGCCTCGTGCTCGTCGCCGTCGTGCTCTGGTTTTTCGGGCGAAGTCTGCTCGAACAGCGCTCTGCAATCGGCGCGCGATGGGACGAGCTGCACCCCGCGTGGGGGCTCCTCGCGCTTTCGGGGTTCGTCGTACTCATCAGCTATGCGGTGCTTATCGAAACGTGGCGCCGAACCGTGGAGGCGTGGGGCGCGCAGATCGCCTGGACGTCCGCGGCACGCATCTGGTTTGTGAGCAACCTCGGCAAGTACGTCCCGGGGAAGGTCTGGCAGATCGGCGCGATGAGTCTCTTGGCAGAGCAGAGCGGGGTGCCGGCGGTGGCCGCGGTTGGGTCATCGCTAGTTGTAAACCTCGTCAACCTGCTCGCCGGAATGCTCGTGGTCCTGCTTACCGCGGCCCAGCTGATTCCCGGCGCCAGAGTCGTCCCTATGCTCCTGATCGTAACGGTGCTGGCGTTAGCTACCCCGTGGCTCCTCCCCTGGATTGCGAGGCTTGCCTCGTTGGTGCTCCGGAAGCCGATTGCTGAGCCCAAAGTGCCCCCGTCCGCAATGTTTGTGGCCCTCGTTGGGTGCATGATCGCATGGGTGCTGTACGGGGTCGCCTTTCAACTGCTGGCGGCCGCGTTGTTTGGCTCTACCAGTGGCACGACCGCGTCCTATATCGCAGTTTTCACATTGTCGTACCTGGCAGGTTACGTGTTCCTCTTCGCGCCCGGTGGGATTGGGGCGCGAGAGGATGTGCTGCAGCGGCTCATCGCCGCGGCGGCAATGCATCCCGTTCCGGACGCCCTGTTGTTGATCGTCGTATCCCGACTCTGGCTCACGGTGCTCGAAGCCGCACCGGGTCTTCTGCTTCTCGCGTTCCGCCGTTCCACTCCGCCTACTCCCTGACTCGCGCATGGCTCGCACGCCCGTCTCGACCGCGAACTCCTCCGCCTCGGCGGCTCCCGCCGCACCGTCGTACGCTACGGCGTGGGCCGCTCTCGTCTACGCCGTCTGCGCCCTGTCGCTCGCCTGGCCAGTGCTCACGGGGAAGTTCCTCGGCAATGTGAACAGCGATCAGTATCTCGCCGGGTACGCGTTTCGTGAGTTCGCGGCGAGCTACTTCAAGTCGCATGGTTCGATCCCGCAGTGGAACCCATACCTGTTCGGCGGGATGCCGTTCATTGCGGCAATGCACGGCGACATTTTCTACCCAACCTTCCTGCTTCGCCTCATCATGCCTGTCGGTGCGGCGATGGCGTGGGGAATGATTCTGCATTTCTTCCTGTCCGGGTTAGCCACCTACTGGTTTCTACGTCAAGCCGCGCGGTTATCATTCTTCGCGGCGGTGGTTGGCGGCGTCGCCTACATGATGAGCGGCCAAGTGTCTTCGCTCGTTTCGGCGGGACACGACGGCAAACTATTTGTCTCGGCTCTCTTTCCCCTCGTTCTGCTTGTGATTACCTGGGGGATGCGCGACGGTAAGCGCTGGGCTTGGGGCGTGCTCTCGTTGCTTATCGGACTCGCGGTGCTCTCGCCGCATCCGCAGCTCTTGCAGTACTTGTTGCTCACCTCAGGCGCATACGCGCTCTTTCTGGCGTTCGCCGGCGAAGGCAAGGACAAGCTCAGCATCAACGTGGCCATCCAGCGCCTCGCCTGTGCCCTAGGTGCGGTGCTGCTCGGCGCAGCGATTGGCGCCATTCAATATCTCCCCGTTCGCGAATATGTGGCGTTTTCGCCGCGCGCTGGCGGCCGCGACTACGCATACTCGACATCCTTCTCGCTCCCGCTTGAGGAGATTATCAATACCTACTTGCCGCAGTTCTCCGGAATTCTTGATTCCTACTGGGGACGCAACGGCATTCATTTCCACAGCGAGTATGCCGGCGCTGCCGTGCTGATGTTGGCCGTTGCTGGACTCGGCGGCTGGGCCGGCGCACGCAGACGATTCGCCTGGTTCTGGATCGGGACCTTCGTGGTCACCCTCCTCTGGGCCTTTGGCGAGTTTACGCCGTTTTATCAGCTGGTGTACGCGCTCGTCCCGGGGACCAAGTTCTTCCGCGCCCCGATGACCATCATGTACGTGAATAGCTTCGCACTTGCCGCCCTCGCTGGGCCCGGCACCGAGAAGTTGCTGACGGGAGGGAAGGGGACCAAGTTCGCCTTGACCTGGGTCAGCGTTGCGGCCGGGATTGCCGTGTTCGCCATGGTCGGAGGCTTTACCGCCCTTGGGAATGCCGTGGCCGTTCGCCCCGAGTTCGCCGAGCGCGTTGATGCCAACGCTGATGCCGTGAGACTCGGAGCGCTTCGTTCGCTGCTTTTTGTGGCGCTTGCAGCTGGCGTACTGTACGCGCTCGCCAAGCAGAAGCTGACGGCCGCTATGGCCGGCTGGGCCCTTGTCGCGATCACGGCGCTTGATCTGTTCAGTGTGGAGCGGCTCTACTGGGATTTCACGAAGCCGGCTAACGAACTTTTTGCGACAGATAAGGCCCTGGACCTGCTCAAAAGCGAAGTGCAGCCCACACGCGTGATTGCGTTCATGCTGCCAACATTCCCCGGCGCCCGGCGCGATCCCTTCCTCGAGGCCGATGGGTTGATGACCCACCGAATCAGGCAATCGATGATCGGCTACCACGGGAACGAGCTCGGCCGCTATCAGCAGTTTGACGGCAAGGATCAGGGCTACGACCAGATGGGGAACCCAACCTTCTGGGCACTGAGTAACTCAGGGTACCTGCTGACCAACACCGACTCGCTTCCTATCCCGGGCGCGACCGTAGTAGTGCGCAGTACCAAGAACGCCGCCGGAACGCCGGTCTCGCTCTTCAAGCTTCCTGGCGACCACGCGCTTGCCTGGGTCACTCCCGTCATCATGAAGTTCCCAGATGCGGCCGTACTCGAAGCCGTGAAATCAGCAAACTTCCCGACGCGCAGCATCGCACTTTTTGATACCGCTTCCAAGGTTGCTGGAGTTCAGATCACTGCTCCGCCGGCCCCGCTCGCGATCACGACGAATGTCACCACCTACGATGCCGGACATATCGCGCTGACGCTGAGCGAGCCAGCTCCCAAGGGCTCCGCGTTAGTCGTCAGCGAGAACTATTATCCCGGCTGGCATGCGACCATCGACGGCAAGTCCGTAAACGTCGAGCGTGCCGATTACGTATTAATGGGTATCCCGCTTCCGGAAGGAGCTAAGTCCGTGGAACTCACCTTCGACAGCGACAGCTACCGTACCGGCAAGAAGGTCACCTTCGTGGCCATCCTGCTCTCACTCCTCGCCGTGGTTGGCGGAGCGGTGGCGGGGCGACGGAAGGGCACGGTCTGACATGTCCGACAAGGCGCTCGTTATCGTCCCGACCTACAACGAGAAGGAGAACATCCGCTCGTTGATCGATGCGGTACTCCCCAAGGACGA
>Ga0114971_10001264_pt1 | contig 17197 bp, 15 predicted proteins | sample M_140625_MF_Meta_FD_87320 | JGI IMG/M metagenome (GOLD analysis project Ga0114971, IMG submission 87320) | Freshwater microbial communities from Lake Montjoie, Canada to study carbon cycling - M_140625_MF_MetaG | ecosystem: Environmental > Aquatic > Freshwater > Lake | place: Lake Montjoie...
AATCGTATGATAGAACTAGAAAATATAAAATATGATATAATTGTTAAAATGAGACCTGATATACATATTTTAGAATCATTAAATTATGACATTGACAGCAACTATATTTATATTCCGAAAGATAGTAAAATGGATATTAAAAAACTAAGGAATCCAGATGATCAATACATATGTGATATGATTGCATATGGAACGCCCAGTAGCATGAACGCCTATTTTGATTTTTTTACTCAATTGGATAATTTAATAGAATTACATGGTTGTGTAAATGAAACACTTTTGTATCATTATTTTAAATATTTAAATATAAAATACAAACAGGTTGATATTCAATATATTGTTATTCTCTCATTATGTAATACAATCGCAATAACAGGAGATTCTGGTTCAGGAAAGTCAACATTATCTGTTATATTAAAAGATTTATTTATAAATAGTTTTGTATTAGAATGCGACCGTTATCATAAATGGGAGAGAAATGACGATAATTGGAAAAAGTATACACATTTAAACCCAGAAGCGAATTATTTAACCAAAATGCAGGAAGACGTATTTGATTTGAAAATAGGAAATAGTATTTATCAAGTTGATTATGACCATACAAAAGGCGTTTTCACAGATAAAAAGAGTATAGAAAGTAAAGATAATATTATTATTTGTGGTCTACATAGTTTATATTTACCGAATAATATTGCAAATTTAAAAATATATATGGATACGCATGATAATGTTAGAATACCAAGTAAAATAAAGAGAGATGTTAAAAAACGCGGTTATTCAATTGAGAAAATTTTTAATCAAATTAAAGATAGATACGATGATTTTCAAAAGTATATTTATCCACAAAAAAAGAATGCAGATATTGTTATTCATTTATATACGGATAAACAATTTGTTATCGAAACATTTAATATCGAAGAAGAAATAAATGTATTTTTTAAGGTAGGTATAAAAAAGCATTTTAATATTCATTCTATATTGAGTAAAATAGAATATAAATACAACATAGAATATGAGGATGATTTTGTATATTTATGTTTTAATGAATGTGGTTGTTATAATAAATACGAAAATATAATAAAACAAATATTTTCAAATATTACTATGCAATACGAATGATATAAACATAATATTTATTATGTAAATTGCATAACATATAAACATAACATATTATATTTAATATATTATGTTTTATAAAGGTATCATATTCGATTTAGATAATACATTATATGACTATGATAGATGCCATAATTTTTCTATTGAAATCGTATTTGATTACATAAAGAATAAATACAATAAAATATGCGATGGCGTATATAATAAAGTGTCAAATGAATTAAAAAATGAAGTAGGACCAACTGCATCTTCACATAATAAAAGCATTTATTTCAAACATTTATTAGAAAATCTTACTATTTCTTTGTCTGTTTTACCAATAATAGAGGAATTGTATTGGAACAACTTTTATAAACATATGGAATGTTATACAGGTGTTCGTGAATTTATAGAATGGAATAAAAAACAAGGCAAAAAAATAGGTGTATTAACAGATTATGAGACTCAATATCAAATCGTCAAATTAAAACAACTTGGAATTCTTGATTATATTGATGTTATTGTAACAAGTGAAGAAGTTGGTATTGAAAAGCCGAGTGTTCAAATGTTTCAAACCATTTTGCATAAACTAAAACTCCAACCAGAAAATGTCATTATGATTGGAGATAATTATAAGAAAGATATTGAAGGCGCGAATCGAATGGGAATTTATGGTTATCATTATACTTCTTTCAAAAATACTCATGAACATCATGAAACATATGAAGAGTTCAGTGATTTTACACTATTGTATAGAAAAATGAGAGATATTAGTAGTGAATTAAATAAATTTAAAAAATTGTCGAAATATGTTGGAGAAAGGTTTGACCTTGTTCAAGCAGGCGGTGGAAATACATCAGTTAAACTAAATAATATTATGTATATAAAGGAGTCAGGAGTTCATTTAACAACAATTGATGAAACAAATGGATATGTTGTGATTGATAATGATAAATTGATATGTGATATTGAAAATAATAATACGAAGGATGTATTGCAGTATAATCTATTTGGAAATAAAAAACGTGGTTCAATTGAGACATTTATGCATTCTATTTTAAAAGTGTATACAGTTCATATTCATCCTATACAAACAAATCGTATATTGGTGAGTAATGAGGCAAGAGAGATATGTAATAAACTATTTCCAAAATCACTTGTTATTGATTATGTAACACCCGGAATAAAGGTATGTAATGAAATAAAAAATAAATATAATGGAGAGAACTTAATATTTTTAATAAATCACGGAATTATTATTACGAGTGATAAGATAGAAGATATTTATTATTTGTTGGAAGATGTTATTAATAAATATACAGAGAATGATTGTATCTTTTTTGAAAAATATAAGAGGACCAATGAGATAAGTAAACAAATAAATGATATATTTTGTAATGATATTGATATGGATAATGATAATAATTATAAATATGTTATTAGTTATTTGTCTGACGATGAAGTTATAAACAAATATTATAAAGAAAAAAGGCATTTATTTATTGAAAAGCCTGCATACCCAGATGCATTAATATATTGTGGTGTTATTCCGTTATTTTCGATAGAAACAAATGATATAAATGAATATAAAAAGAAATACAATGAAACACCAAAAATAGTTATATATAAAGAACATATTTATATAATCTCTCATTCTTTACAAAAATGCAAGGAGATTGAAGATGTGTTTAAATCGAATTTGATGATAATGGATAGTATATATGATAAAAATTATTTGTCTACAGAAGAAATATGTTATTTGAACAATTGGGATGCAGAAAAATATAGAAAATTATTATGATTTGTTATTATATATGGATTTATCATTAAATAATAACACTAATTTTAACCTTATTATATTTAGTCACAGTGATTATAAATATTTATGGAATATAATAGAAGATTCCATTTCAAAATTGCAAGATTTAAATCCTATTTTTGTATCTAATAAAAATAGTGTATATGATAAACCAAAAGGGTTTATAAAATATATTGAATATGATGATAATTTATGTTATGCAAAAAGATGGACAAATGATATCATACCATATCTATCTTTAAATTATATTTTAATTGTTCATGATACACAGCTTATTGTAGGATGCGATGTCAACAAAATTCAAGAATTAGTTCAATTAATTAAAATAAATGACATTGATAGATGCAGTTTAAATGTATTTAAAGGTAGTGATATATTACACGATTCTATACGTTCAAATTTACAATTATGTAATTTGAATAAAAATGTAATAGGTAAAACATGTGTTCCTTTTGATGTTTGTCCATCCATATGGAAAGTTTCTTCCTTTTTACAATTATGGAATACATTTAATAATGAGACATATCATCAATCAGAACAAAATAAGAATGTTCAAAATTATTGTAAATCATTAAAATGTTATGGATTGCAAAAAACAAATGATAAAATATATTATTGTTTAGGTCGTCCATACAGAGAGTTTTTTAAAATATTATTTATAACAATTAAAGGAGAAATTCCATTTCCAAAGGAAGTATTTATGGATATGATTCCTGAATTAAATGAAATATATAAAAAATATTACAATGACTTAAAAGATGTAAAAATAAACAATTCGTATCAATTCATTTTAAACTTTATACCATTATAGTATATGAATAACTTTGCAATAATTGGAAATTCGCACTTAAGTCAGTTTGATAATCCACACATGAAAACAATATATGGTTATGGTGCATCTATATTTGGCACCATTTGGTAAAAAATATTGATTTACATAATCATCTAATTGAAAAACTAAAAACTGTCCAATTTCCATAAACTATTTAATCCATTATCTAATCTCTCTACTTCGTTTTTTGACAATGTCATTTGTTTATATTTACATTGTGAATTCCATCCAGTATTTGTTCCATCTGTATAAGAAATAATTAGATTATCACCATCTATTCTCTCAATCTCTCCTATTATATCTTTTGTTTTAACTCTCATATACATTTTAAATTCATCTGTTTCTACATGTGATGTATTCATATTATAATAAACATCATCTACGCATTCTAGGCTATATTTAAAGCGCTTATTCACATCTAGAAACGTAGGAGATACGATTACTTCTAATTTGGTTGTTTTCGGAGAGAATAATACATTTGATATACCTCCACCAATGGCTCCAATCACATGTGTTGCATTTGAAAAATACAATATTTTTTCAATGGTTGTTAATTTTTCTGTTAGAACTTCTTTATATCCTTTTTTAATTAAATAATCCACATATTCATCTTCATTTACCATACGTCGTTTCATTGTGTAATTTGTTCCAATGTTATTGAAATCATTATGAAGCCATGTTCTTCTTGATACATATATTTTTTCAGGTGTTTGTGCATGTTTCTGTGTTACCTTTTCTACAAACATTTTATAAAATGAATATATTTCTTTCCTTGGAGGAAGATTAGAGTCAATATCATGCGTATATGATGTAGAAATATATACCTCTTTATAAATTGTATTTGAATTAACAAGAACAATATCGTCTTTATGTATATCTATTAATTCTAATAATTCTAATACGAATGGATAAAATGTGATACGCTGTTCATTTGGATATTGCATTAATAGTTTTAAATTAGGTATTGTTTTTTTAATATCTATGTATGAAATTAAATACGGTAGTGTATCATATAAAAAATGAAAATAATTATCCGTATTATAGATGAAGAAAAATAGAGGTGTATTTTCACAATTTTTAATATAGTTACCATCATTTTCTATATCATTATTTTTTGTTGTAAATGTCATTCCACTTCTCTCATATATCGTTCCTGTTCCTAATGACATAGTTCTTTCTAATAATGGTAATACTAGGTTATTTTTTTCTTGTAATAAAACATTTGGATAATATAAAGATAATCCTGTTGCAAAACAATTATTTAATTTATAAATAGAAATCTCTCTATCATTTTCATCTTTTTCAAATAATGGTTTGTATATATCACATTTATCTTTGAATAAATGAATATTTTTTGTCATATTTAACATTATATTACATTGTGAATATTAATATTTAATGATCTATACGAACACAACATATAGGAACTGATACAATATAAAAATAAAACACTTATTTTTATATTATGATTTATTGTAGCCATCGTATAAATACGGTTGAACAACTTATAAATACAAAAAGCGAATACGGTATTGAAATTGACTTACGGGATGATTTAAATGGAAATGTATATATCGCTCATGATCCATTTATAAATGGAGAATTATTTGACAATTTTTTAAAACATTATAATCATTCATTTATTATTTTAAATATTAAAAGTGAGAGAATTGAATACAAAGTTCTTGAATTAATCCAAAAATACAATATTAAAAACTATTTCTTTCTGGATTCGTCGTTTCCTATGATTTATAAATTAAGTTGCGAAGGTGAGAGAAATATTGCAATTCGTTTTTCAGAATACGAAGGATTAGATACAATTCTCTCTATGAAAGGAAAAGTTGATTGGGTATGGGTTGATTGTTTTACTAAAAATCCATTAACAAGAGAGAATTACCAAATATTAAAAAACGCTGGATTTAAATTATGCTTTGTCTCTCCTGAATTACAAAATCAAAACAACAAATTAAATGAATATAAAAATTATTTTAGTAGTAATGATATAGTGTTAGATATGATTTGCACAAAAGAGTATAATATTGAAAAGTGGCAAGTGGATGAGCATACACAAGTGAATGTGCACATCGTAAAATATGAGCAAGTTATAAATAATGTGCAAATTATTATTCCGATGTCTGGTGTTGGACAACGGTTTATAGATGCAGGATATAAAGATCCAAAACCTCTAATTATGGTAGATGACAAACCTATTATTGAACATGTTCTCTCATTATTTCCAGGAGAGAAAGATGTTACATTTATTTGTAATGAGACGCATTTGAAAAATACAAATATGAAACAAATATTAGAAACGATTTGCCCTACAAGTAGAATTTTTGATGTTCCAACAGATGGACGGGAAGGACCAGTCCATGCAGTATCATTAGTATTTGACAAAATAGACGACGAAAAAGAGGTTATTGTTAGTTATTGTGATTATGGAACGGATTGGAATTATGACGCGTTTTTAAAAGATACGCGTAGTAGAGATGCGTATGGAGCTGTTGCATGTTACAAAGGTTTTCATCCGCACATGTTGGGAACAGATAATTATGCGTTTTTGAGAGAAACGACATTCGGTTCAAGATGGATGGATTGCATACAAGAAAAAACCCCATTTACAGATAACCGTATGAATGAGTGGGCATCAAATGGAACATATTATTTTAAAACGGGTGCAATTATGAAAAAGTATTTCCAACGGTTAATGGATTTAAAACAAAAAGTGAAAAATGAGTATTATGTTAGCATGGTTTATAACTTGATGGTTGAAGATAATCTAAAAGTAAGTATTTTTGGAATAGAACATATGCTTCAATGGGGAACACCATATGATTTGGAAGTCTATCAAGACTGGAGCAACTATTTTAATAATATTACGAAAAAACAGAAATCATATAAGGACGAATTAAATACAACACTTATTTTGCCTATGGCAGGTGCAGGAAGTCGTTTTTCAAAGATGGGATATTCTCTTCCAAAACCTTTGATTGATGTTAATGGGCTTCCTATGATTATTCAAGCTGTAAATTGTTTACCAGATACGACACATAAAGTGTTCATATGTCTTGAAGAACATATAAAAACATATAGTGGATTAAAATCAACACTTGAAACCAATTATAATAGATGCGATATTATTCCAATCAATGATATAACAGAAGGACAAGCATGCACAACAGAAATTGGAATTGTGCGTGGTAAAATAAATATTGAAAACCCATGTTTAATTAGTGCATGTGATAATGGCGTTTATTATGATAAGGATGAATATGAGAAACTATTGAAAGACGAGACAATTGATGTTATTGTATGGAGTTTTTCAAATCATCCAACGAGTCGTAATAAGCCAAATATGTATGCGTGGTTAGAAACAGACGAGAATAATTTTGTAAAAAGTGTTTCTTGTAAGAAGTTTATTGAAGGTGTTCATGATGTGAAAAAGAGTCATGTTATTATTGGAACTATGTTTTTTAGAAAAGGAAAGTATTTTATGGAAGGACTAAAAGCGAATTATAGAGAGAATATAAGAAGTAATGGTGAATTTTATGTAGATGATGTAATTAATCAAAATATAAAGAATGGATTAAAAGTCAAGTCATTTGTAGTTAATAATTATATTTGTTGGGGGACACCAGATGATTATGAGACGTATTGTTATTGGCAGACATTTTTTGATAAATGTAGTTGGCATGAATATAAAAAAGAAAAAGACACAACAAGTTGTATAGTATAAAATATAGTATAAAATATAGTATAAAATATAGTATATAATAAAAATATAGTATAAAAATATAAAGATTATTATACTATATCTATAATGTTTTCACTCTGTATTCCAACTATGGAACGTTTTGATAGTTTTTTAAAAACATCATTAATAGAGTATCTAAAATATGATCTAATCGACGAAATTATCATTACTGATGAAACTGGAAATGATGCAGTTAAAATTGCAGAGTTTTTTAAGAATGAACCAAAAATTAAAGTATTTACAAACGAAACAAGATTGGGACCTTTTTTAAATAAATTATGCTGCACTAGAAAGGCAAAAAATGAATGGATTGTAATGATTGATTCCGACAATTTTGCAAATGAAACCTATTTTAAAACGGCAAAGGACTATATTAATAAAAACGTTGGTAAAGATGTAAAAAATATCATAGTAGCACCAAGTAAAGCAAAGCCTTTATTTAACTATTCACATTTATCTGGATTTGTCTATAAAAATGGTTCGTTTCAACAAAATAACATAAAAGAAAAAGAAATATTGTCAAAAACAAAAGACTATACAAATAGTCAAGTGTTGATGAATACTGGAAATTATGTTATTAATAAGTATTTAATTGATAATATTAATTTGGATAATGAAAAAGATAACATTAAAATGTCTTCTGCATGTGATGTCATATATTTTAATACACTTTTATTTGAAAAATTGGATTTAAATATGCATGTTGCTCCTTTATTGGAATATGACCATAGAGTTCATAGCGGAAGTATTTATACTCAAACGTGTAACCATTACGCACAATTCAATAGAAATGTTCACAATAGATATTTCCAATTGAAATAAATATATATATAATATATGTAAATAAAGAATATTATATACATATAGTATATAATGTTGATTCCATATAGCCATTTGATTCGTAAGCATAAAATAAATGTTTCTGGTATTCTTCATATTGGAGCTCATGAATGTGAGGAATTAGTTCCATATGTTACAAATGGTGTTAATTATGAAAATATTTATTGGGTTGAAGCTATGGAAGACAAGGTCGAACAGAATAAGAAAAAATATGTCAAATTAAATATTTATAATGAAACAATTGATTTGCAGGATGGAAATGAAGTTGTATTTAATATAACAAATAATGGTCAAAGTTCATCAATATTGGAATTTGGTTCTCATGAAAAGAATCATCCTCAAGTTAAAGTTGTAAAACAGGTTAAAAAAATTACGAGTCGTATGGATACTGTTATTGAAAAATACAATATACCTATGGAAAAAATCAATTTTATTAATTTGGATATTCAAGGTGTTGAATTAAGAGCATTAAAGAGTATGGAAAAATACCTGAATAATATAAAATATATTTACACTGAAGTAAATATTGAAGAAGTGTATAAAGGTTGTGACCAGATGTCTGAATTGGATTCATATCTTGGAACATTTGGTTTTAAAAGAGTAGATACTCATATTGTTAAAGAAGGTTGGGGTGATGCGTTTTATATGCGTATGTAATGTATATGCGTATGTAAATAATAATTAAATAAACAATTTGTTCATATTCCATACACGTCTATTAAATCCTCTTGGAACAGCAAGTTTTGAACCATTTCTTATATCATAATTTGTATATACCTGTTCATTTGGGTTCATATCTACATCAAATTTTGATATATTTACATATGTTGTATTTGTAGAGTCGTCGTCAACAACAATCCATTCTGAATTTTGAATATTATTCATTGAATCGGGTGATTCTTTTTTATAAACAACTGCATCTCTCTTTGAAATGACACGATTAAATCCATCAAATGAACGTGCAATATTTGTTTTATCACTTATATCATAGAATACACTTCGGTCTATTTCCAATCCAACAGATAAACATCTCTCTTGCATAACATTGTCTTCTAATCCCCATCCCCAGAAGTTTGGAAAACCACCACTTTTTTCAAAATCACCACCTTTAATTGCAAACATACCTCCAAGTGCAAATGTATATCCATAATAATGAGCGACTTTCCCTGATGTTGTTGTATAATTTATTTTTGACTCTTTATTAGGTATTGTATCTACATCATGAAATACAAAAGTGATATCTTTGTATGTATCTGGATAAAGCTTTTTCATTGCTAAAAATCCGATGTTTTTCATAGCACCACGATTGAATGGTCGCGTGTCACATTGTTGTGCGAATACAAATTTATATGATGACGACGATGATGTTGCTAAATAATCACTCATCATAGAAATAAAATACTTTTTTTGATTTTCACGACTTCTATATGGTATTATAAATATGGTTTTTACACAATTGTGCATTTTTAATGCGCAATCAGCATCACATGATGTTGTCATTATAATAATATATAATGACAATAATTATATTCTAGATATTTACTTTCTAGACTTTCTAGACTTCTTAGACTTCTTAGACTTCTTAGACTTCTTAGACATCTTCTTTGCAACAGCAACAACCTTCTTAGAAGCGCTTGACAACTTACCCTTAGCAGCCTTTAACTTATTCTTCGATGACTTAGTCTTCATTTCAGAGAGATTAGGAAGTCCATCAGAAACCTTCTTCAACAACTTAACAATCTTCTTCAATCCACCTTGCTGTTGTTGTTGATTTTGTCCACCAGACTGAGACATAGCTTGCAATGCTTGGTTCAAGCCAGCAGCAGCAGAACCACCAACAGCAGGAGTAATTTTACCTTCAGAATCAGACATTTATATATATATCGTATAGATAAAAAATTTTATTTCATAAAAAAATATTATTTTTCCTAAACAGATTTATACCGCAGGTTTTTAATTATACCGCAGGTTTTTAATTATACCACAGGTTTTTAATTATACCGCAGGTTTTTAAATCATTTTGTATTCAGATACAATTTTATGAATACGCTTTAATATATCCGCTTTTTCAATATTATAAGGACGCATAACTTGTATGGCATCACTATAGCTAAACCAATTCATTTCACTAACTTCCGAAAATTGAAAAGGTTCACTTGGTTCTTCTGACGCATCCATATTTCCTAAATAATAACAATGTTTATACGATTTAAAATTAGACCCTGTAAATATTTCTTCAAAAGGCATAACATTTTGTATAATTTTCACAACGCTTTTTTTATACCCGGTTTCTTCTTGAAATTCGCGTAAAGCACACACAAGTTCCTTCTCTTGATAATTACGTCTACCCTTTGGAAATCCCCATTCTGTTTTTTCCCATGAAGTAGGTGAGTTAGTAATAAGTGATTGCAATGAATAACTCTCATTTCCAATCGTAATTCCTTCCTTAAGTTTATTGTATTTCTCTCTAGAAATAACTTCTTCATTTCTATATTGAACGCCTACATTTTCTCCCCACAAGCTATACCATAATAATGTAAAATCATCTGTTAGTAATCTTTGTTTCTCTGCATTTGTCATGCCATTTATTATATTTTTTACATATAACTCGTTATATAGTTGATATTTTCCTCGAATAAAATCGACAAATCCCAAACTATCTTTTCTTCGTATCATAAGATATTGCGTCTGAACATGTTGTTCTTGTGCCTGAACATGTTGCGTCTGAACATGTTGTGTCTGAACGAGTTGTTCTTGCGTCTGAACATGTTGTTCTTGTGCCTGAACATGTTGTTCTTGTGCCTGAACATGTTGTTCTTGTGCCTGAACATGTTGTTCTTGTGCCTGAACATGTTGTTCTTGCGTCTGGACTGATTTTAATTGTATATTTCTAAATACAATAACACCAATACTTGTTATTGGATATTTACAATGATGAAATGCATGTCCATTTTTACCACAATTATTACAATAATGAAAAGTCTTTAACATTAATTCTATATAATGCGATAGTTTTATATACTATAAGTAAATTATATAGATTTTTGTATTACATGATACGTTCGTATCACATATCTTTTTCCACATATATAATGTAAATATGGGATTAGACCCAAAAATATGGGGACCGCATTATTGGTTCGTTTTACATACAATTGCTTTAACATATCCAATAACTCCAAATGAAGTTACTAAAAAGAAATACTATGATTTTATTCAGAATCTGCCTCTCTTTATGCCGATTGAAGATATAGGAAATTCATTTAGCAAATTTATAGATAAATATCCTGTTACGCCTTATTTGGATTCACGTGATTCTTTTATTCGATGGATGCATTTTATACACAACAAGATTAATATTGCATTAAAATTACCAGAAATGACAATGGATGATGCTATGGTTGCTTATTATAAACATTATAAACCAGTTGCTGTAAAAGACATGGAAGAACGTAAACGTAGAGAGAAAATCATATTTCTCTCTATTTTAATTTTTATACTTTTTATAGGAATCATACTTTATCGTTCATAATATCTCATGAATATATAGTATGAAATTTGAACTACTTGTATTTGGTCTTACTGCATTTTTTATTGCAAACACATATAATGATAATAAATATATTGAAAAGATGAAGACATGGAAAAAATACTATCAAATGATTGGTATTGGATTTGTAGGTATTTCAACATATGTATTTCTTAAAAAATATCCGAATCAGTCTAATACATTATTCTCTCATGCCAATGGAATGATTAAATATTTACCGATTGATAGAAATACAACGCATTTTTTAGCACCTATTTTAGATATGGTCAGACCGCCGTTTTCGAGACAAGAACAAAGAATAATGGATAGTGGTATGGGTGCAAATGCAAATGGTATGGGTGCAAATGCAAATGGTATGGGTGCAAATGCAAATGGTTATGGAATGGGAAACAATCAAGTCAAAGCAACAAAGCGTAGTGTAAGCGAAACAAAGAAAAAGTATGTTGCAGCACAACAAGGATGGAAATGCGATGGATGTAAAGAACAGTTGCCAGCATGGTTTGAAGTTGATCATAAAGTCAGATTAGATTCAGGTGGTTCAAATCATATAGATAATCTTGTTGCATTATGTAGAAATTGTCATGGTAAAAAAACCGCATTTGAAAACTTGTAATATGAAAAAATAAAAAAATAAATAAACTTTTCTAATGTCATTATAATGGAAAAATCAGCATTTGAAAAAATGTCCGATATTTTTAAATTTTTATCCGATAAACTATCGGAAATAATTGAAAGCACATATAAGAATCCAGTTGTATTCGGAATCATAGCATTATTCGCAAATATAATATTTATTGGTTCTTTGTATTATTGGAATCCATATGAAGTTGTCAACGTATATCCTATTTACACATTCCTTGTTATACTAATTGTATTATTATTCTCATTAATGACATTTTTTTTCATACACGTAAAAGCGGATATGACTCCTATTACATATATACCTATTTTCAATGATTATAAAGAATATATTAAAAAAAACGGATATTTGTTATCCTATTTATTAGGAACAGTCATACTTATATATTTTATATCTGCTTATTTACATAAAAATGATTTAGGATTAATGGATTTATTCATGAATATAATAAATTATTCAACATGGATTGGAGGTTTTGCACTATTATACATCCTAATAAAAAATTCATTACCAGAAACAACTAGTTCAGAATCAGGAATTATGCCATTATTTTTGACTTTTTTGAGAGATATCATATTCTATATTCCTTGTTTCTTTATTGACATTATAGAAATTATAAAAGAAGAATATCGAATAACAACAAGGACAATATGGCTTGTATTATTAATAGAAATCATTTTAATCATTTTCTATTTTGTATTACCTATATTATTTAATAAATTAACTACACACGACGGAATTCATTTATTGGATGAATGTATATATTTAAATCGTCGAAGAACATTAGGCTCTTATGAATTATTACACAAAGTAAATGGAAAAGAACCAACACATAAAAATAATGAAAATAGTCGGTTTAAATATACATATGCTCTGTCTGCATGGTATTACATTAATCCACAACCTCCAAATACCAGCTCGGCATATACGCGTTTTTCAACCATTTTAGATTATGGTAAGAAGCCACTTATACAATTTAACTCTTCTAAAAATACATTGCGTGTTCAATGTGAAAAGTCGAAAGATAATCTTGTAACATTATACGAAACAACTGATATAAAATTTCAGAAATGGAATAACATAGTTATTAATTATGACGCTGGAACAATGGATATATTTATAAACGGTGTTTTAGTCAGTTCAACACCAGATATTGCGCCATATATGACATATGAAAATGTGAATGCTGGTCAAGACAATGGAATCCAGGGTGGAATTTGTAATGTGGTTTATTATAAGAATACAATATCGGCAAGTAAAATTAATATTGGATACAAATTATTGAGAGATAAGCAAATTCCATTGATATAATTTATTATTGTATAATATATATAATATGGAATTGTATCAGATTGTATTATTAGTATTAGTTGTTTTAATATTTATATATATAATTGCTGGATATATTTTTCCAAAGACTACACAATTAAGCACTATGACAGATGGAACAAAGTCGCAAACGATTGAAGCAAATAATCTTCCAACGAATAAAAACTCATTAAATTATACCTATTCTACATGGATTTATGTTGAAGATTGGAATTACAAGTTTGGAGAGAAAAAGACTATTTTAGGAAGATTAGATGCAAATAAAAGTCCAAGCCCTTCTATTGAATTAGGTGCTATGGATAATGATGTGACTATTTCTATCTCTTGTTATCCTAAAAATGGTCCAGGTGATGTTAATGCCAGTAGTGCTGTATCAAACGATAATATAAAGCCTATTATTCACAAGTGCAAGGTTCAAAATGTTCCATTGCAAAGATGGGTGAATATTATTGCAAGTTTATATGGACGAACTTTGGATGTTTATATAGACGGCAAGTTGGTTAGAACATGCTTGCTTCCAGGTGTTGCAAAGATAGCACAGGCGGCACCAGTTATTGTAACACCAAATGGAGGATTTAGTGGGTGGACATCTAATTTTCAATATTGGGCTACATCAACAAGCCCTCAACAGGCATATGATATTTATAAAAACGGATATGGAGGCAGTACTTTAGGTAACTTTTTTAATAAATACAGATTAAAATTCTCTTTCATGGAAGATAACACTGAAAAAGGAAGTATAGAAATATAAATGAATATGTAGTATAAATGAATATGTAGTATAAATGAATATGTAGTGTAAATGAATATGATGTTATATATTTTATAACATTATATATAATGAATAATATTGAAACACCATCAACAACATCACCAGCAAAACCATTATTTGAAATGCCTGCATTACCATCATTACCTGAAATGCCTGCATTACCAGCAATACCTATTTTAGAAGGTTCGAATGAATTCTTAAGTTCAAATAGTATGGTTGCAAAATTTGCTTTTATCATTCTTGTCCTGATATTTTTTGTCATTTTTTTACGTTCTGGTATATCTTTTCTCTCATGGTTATTTTCTCCATCACCAAATCCAATCCTTTTAAATGGTATGTCAAACGCCAAACAAATGATACAAATTCCACAAGATCCTACTGCAAATGGTTCTATACCAATTTTACGCTCTGTTAATGAATCAAATGGTCTCGGATTTACTTGGTCTGTGTGGATTTATATAGACGATATGACATATAAAGATAATGAATACAAACATATATTCCATAAGGGTAATGATAATATAAATACAAAAACAGCACCATATGGTATGAATTTTCCAAATAATGCGCCGGGATTATACATTGCTCCATCAACGAATGATTTGGTTGTTGTTATGAATACATTTAATGAAATCAATGAGCAGGTTACAGTGAAAAATATTCCATTGAATAAATGGGTCAATGTTATTATGCGTGTTAATGAGCAACGTGAATTAGATATTTATATTAATGGTAAGCTTGCACGTAGACATATTCTCTCAAGTGTTCCAAGACAAAACTATGGAGATGTATTTGTTACAATGAACGGAGGATTTTCAGGATTTGTTTCATCGCTCCGCTATTTTTCGTCAAGTATAGGAGTGAATGATATTCAAAATATTTTGACAGATGGTCCTAATTTGACGACTATTGGCGATAGTATGGTGAACAGTCAACCTAATTATCTCTCTATGAGATGGTTTTTTGAGAATAACACCTCGAATTAAAGTGTATATATTTATTGAATTATTATATTTAAAGAATATAATAATATGAATAATGAACCAAATTTTGAATCAGATAATCCAATAACAAATGGAAAATATTACCATGGATATCCATATTATCCACAATTTTTCGATAATAGTGGAAACAAGTATTATCATCACTATCCTTATTATAATCGTTACTACGATAATACCATTAGTTTTTATGATAATAAGACACCTGGATTTGATTTCAGTTTAAATCCGAATATTACAACTGTAGGACGTGCGGTTGGATTATGCTTTTTACCAGAACTACAGAGAAAAAACCTTGCACTTGAATTTAAAGAACAGTCTTCATTCAATAAATTGACGAAGCAACAACAATGGGCGCAAATTGCGAAAGGGATTAATTTAACAGGAAAGAAATCGTGGAGTTCTCAATCAGATACGCTTAGCATTACAAATGCAAGTAGCTTATATCAAATTGGTAATACACTTAGTTGTATTGCCCCATCACTACCACCAATAGACCCATCTGGCGGTGGTGGAGGTGGAGGTGGAGGTGGTGGTGGTGGTGGTGGTATAAATATGATAGAAACTATGATTTCTTCAAATCCTCCTGGAATAAAATTTTGGACAAGCATTTCATCGTCAAGTAATTTTAATTCATTAGTTGTATGTAATAATAATGTTTATGTATCATTAAATGGTGGTATTTCATGGTTTATTCCTTCTGGAACACCTACGACTGTATTTAGTGCAGTAGCATTAAGTGGAGATGGAACTGTTCTTATCGCATCTAAAAAAAGCAAAGGGTATTTATATGTTTCAAACTATATAAATCATACAAATATGGATATTAATACTAATAGTTCAGAACAATTTTGGACGAGCATTTCTTCTTCTTATGATGGATATAAAATTGTTGCTGTAACCGATGGAGGTAAAATTTTTATATCAACAGATAAGGGAACTACATGGTCGCCTCGTGAAACAAATCGTATTTGGACTAATGTTTATGTAACACCTGATGGAATATTTATGTCTGCTGTTGTAAATGGCGGTCAAATTTATCTTTCATACAATGGAGGTATGAATTGGAGTGGTGTTGAATCGAATAGAAATTGGGCGAGTGTTAGAATAAGTGATGATGGTTTATATATGTGTGCAGCAGAAACGAATGGATATATATATTACTCGAACGATTATGGAGCAAATTGGTATACTGTAGAACAAATAAGAAATTGGATAGATGTAGCAATGTCATCTAATGGAAATATATTGGTTGCAATAGATGGAACTAATATTATACATGTTTCTAATAATAGAGGAGTGTCGTGGACTGAATTAACTACAACAGAAAATTGGTTAAAAGTAATAAATACACCAAATGGATTGCATTTAGCATCTTGTGTTAATAACGGATATATTTGGTTATCTACATTAACATTTGCGTAATATAGTAGGATACAAAATTTATTAGATACAAAATTTATTAGATACAAAATTTATTAGATACAAAATTTATTAGATACAAAATTTATTAGATACAAAATTTATTAGATACAAAATTTATTAGATACAAAATTTATTAGATA
>Ga0114971_10001265_pt1 | contig 17194 bp, 12 predicted proteins | sample M_140625_MF_Meta_FD_87320 | JGI IMG/M metagenome (GOLD analysis project Ga0114971, IMG submission 87320) | Freshwater microbial communities from Lake Montjoie, Canada to study carbon cycling - M_140625_MF_MetaG | ecosystem: Environmental > Aquatic > Freshwater > Lake | place: Lake Montjoie...
ATTATTCATGACTTTTCTTCCTAAGTTTATGTCAGAAGAGATTTGTTGTTGTGTATGTAACAATAATAATTCTGATTTATTTGAATTAAAATATCAAAAGGAACATTTTGCAGTAGTGATATGCAATATTTGCTCGTTAAATTTTATCCCTCCATATTACAGGAAGCAAATAAAATATGAACAATACAAAAACGAAGCAGTAACAACTGAAGTAAGAAAAGGAAATAATTGGGTTAAAATTCAAAGACATAAGTTAAGATTTAAGTTTATTCAAAGATTTGTAAAAACAGGTAAACTATTTGATTTAGGAGCTGGTTGGGGGCATTTTATGTTAGCAGGAAAAGAATTAGGTTATGATGTTTATGGCATAGAAATTTCTGAACAACCCTATTTATACTGCGTTAATGATTTAAAATTACCCGTGGACCATGTTGATTTTTTTGAAATGGATGAATCAAGACAATTTGATATTATAACCATGTGGGATGTTTTGGAGCATATTGATAAAGCAGGAGATTTTTTAGAAAAGTGTTCTAAGTTAACTAAGCCTAATGGATATTTATTTTTACAAGTTCCTCAAATAGATAGTTATTTTGCAAAACGACATCAGGATAATTGGAAAATGATGGGTTTAGATCATGTTAATTATTTTGGTAAAAAAACAATCACTCAAATATTAGCCAATCATGGATATGAAGTTGTAAAAATAAAATCTTCTTTTGAAATAAAATTATTTATAATGTATACGCTTTTGCCTTTTATAAAAAAAATTAAATCAAATAAGAAGGGGAGAGTTTCTGAGCTAAACAAGACAATAAATGCTGCTGAAAGGCAAAATTATTTTAATAAATTTACAAATAAACCACTTTGGCAATTAAAATTATTTGTTTTTATACATAATAGAATATATAACTTTTTATCTTTTTTTAATATTGGAGAAGAGATGATGGTTGCTGCCAGAAAGATTTCTAAATAAAAATTAAACACTATTTTTATAGTTTATGTTTTTTTAATTACTCTTTTTGCCTCGGTTGATTAGAGAAAATTTCACTTAACTCATTTACTAATTCATTATAGGCAGGAATTTGTTTTTGTGAACAAATTTCTTTTATATCTAAAAAATGATTGTAATTAATTAACTCAATATTTTTCTGTTGCTCATTGATTTTTGAAATTAAACTATCAATTTGAGTTTTTGAATTTGAATTGTTTTTTAATTTGGTATATAAATTATTTTTATAATTTAAAATTGTTTCTTGAATTATATTTATTTGTTGGCTGTGTTTTTGAATTAATTTTTTATAGCTGTTCTCTTGTTCAGTATTAAATGCCAATTTATTAATAATTAACTGATCTGGTTTATTGCCTTTTCTATTTTCATCAAATTTATTATACTTAAAAAATATAAAACTCAGAGTACTTAAGTTTAATAGTAATAATCCAATTAATGTTAGTTTTAAAAAGTTAGTTTTTTTCATAGTGTTAGTAATAAATTTGATAATTAATAGTATAAGAAATTAAATCATATTTAGAAGTTGTGTCCTCATTTTTATTTGAGATTTTATCAATTTTAAGTATCAAAAATAAATTACAAAAAATCAATAAAATAAATGTACATAATGACAACCAAATTAAATTCGTTGGCAAGAAAACATCTTTGTTTAGTTTAATTTTTAAAAGAATTTTATTAAATACGTATGGGTTAAGATCAACTTTTTTAATGTCTTTTGTGCTTTCTAATATTTCTTCAATTGTGTTTTCTTTTGACATAGTTTGTATTTTAAATTTATTTTATTTCTTTCTTTTGATATTCTTTAAAATTAATTGATAATGATATTTTTAGGTTATCTTTAGCTCTGTGAATTAAATTTTCGACTGCAGATATACTTTTTTCAAGAATTTCGGCAATTTCTTTATTATTTAATCCTTCAACTTTTGATAAAATAAATACTGTTTTTTGATGTTTGGGAAGCAATTCAATTGCTTTAAAAAGTAATATTGATTTTTCTTTGTTTTCCAATAGAATTCCTGGATGCTCAAAGTTTTTTCCAGAATGTATTAGTTCATTTTTCGAATTAAAAATACTTATCATATCTGATATTCTTTTTAGTCTTTTTTTTGCTTTTATAAAATCCAAACATTTATTTATAGTGATTCGATATATCCATGTTTTTAAACTTGACTTATTTTTAAATTCTGAGATTGAATGATATACTTTAATAAAAACATCTTGTGTAACTTCTTCTGCATCTTCAATTGAATGAAGGTAGCCTAAACATAAATTATAGACCATTTTACTGTGCTCATTATAAATTAATTCGATGTTAGAATTTGAGTGAGAATTCATTTTTATTGAAACAAGAAAAGTACATCTATTTTTTATAATTTGATTTTAATTATATAATATATTCTTTTGACGATTATTATATATATATTTTTCGGTTTTCTTAATAAATTTTGATTTTCATTAGGTATTTAAATTAATGATGTATCTTCAAATATTCTACTTTAAAAAATAAATAAGATTTCAGATGTTATTTCTTTCTTTATCTTTTCTTAAAATAAACCGAAATGTTTCAGTGAATGGAATCAACATTAAAGCATTTAGAAAAACTCAACGAAAAATTATTGAAACCGAAAGAATTAATAAATCAATTTGTGATATATAGAAGGTGATTATTTAATTCTCTTAGCATTATTTAATTTTCAAGCCTATATTTATTCAAAGCTAGTTTTCAAAAAATGCTATCTTTAACTTGATAAAGTATAGTTACTCTATTAAAATTTTTCTGGTAACGTTTTTCATTTTCTGTAAAAACCATTTCCCTAAGATCAGGTGTTATCCTTCCAATTTCTCCAATATCTAAATCGAGAAATATGGTCTAATTTTTTTACTACTATTGCTCCTACTAAGTTATCGCAATGGCTAATTGACCCAATTCTGCCCTCGGGCCGGATAGTTTATCGAACCTTGCCAATTGGAATTATTACATCATGGATTTCTATTAAATCTAATGCTTTTTTAGCACAATAACGACCAGTTGAAAAATCGGAAAGACGTTTTTCTGAGAATTGGTGGTTGGTATTCAGGCCAAGTTGATCAACTGGCAATTTTTGTTGGTGGCGGGTGAAAATGGATTTAATGTTATTCATCAAGGGAGTTATCACCAATTTTTTAATATAATATATACATATTACTTACAAAAGTATAAAAACATCAATTAAATCCCTAAGTAATATTTCATTAATTTAGGGTAAAAAATTAATTAAATTTTAAAATTATAAGATTCAAAGTAATTTAGCCTAAAAATTTATTGAGGTTGCTTGAGTATATTTTTATACTTTAGCTATGTTTTTAAGTTGTTTTCTAATTATTTATATATTTGAATTAAATTATGTCTTTTTACTTAAAAACCAATATCGTCATAGAACCCCTTTTCATGCGTTGGTATGCTTGGTCTCATTTAATTTCACCAGGTACATCTGCCATGAACATAGTAAAGCGTCATATTGAAATTATGAACTCCTATGTGGATTCACCTCAACAACATATGGATGCTGTGAAAGATCCTAAAATGTTAGGTGGTCCTTTTATGGATTATGGACATGATAGGTCAGATGATGTAAAAGAACTTCTCAGTACAACTCTTGAAAAGCAATCTAAGATGGTAAAATTAGCTTTTGCTTTTCGTAAATTAGACAAGTTATTAAAATCACACCCAAAAGGGTATGCATTGGAAGAATTATATAATCAAGTACCACCTATCTTAAGAGGATACGTTGAGTTGGTTTATGATTTGAATAATAATGTATCCTTTAGGGTTTACGAGGAGTTACTTTATCATACAGAATATTATGATAAGAGTTTTCAATCTATTGCTCTTTGGATAACTAATAATGATTCAAGACCTTTTTCATTAAGTACTCCAAGATTAAGTGAAGCTCATGTACTTCATCTACCTATTTCCTTTGATGATCCAATTATAGATGAATTGTCTAGAATGAAAAGGGTACCTGGTTCAATTGATGAAATGGCTAAGAAACTTAATTTGACAGAAGAACAGAAAACCTTGTTCTTGACTTTCTTCACAGAAGAAAATCCTGTTCCTTATCAAAAATATACAGGAGACAAAGTGCGAATGCGTTATTTTGGTCATGCTTGTATCTTTATCGAAACAAAAGACTTGAACATACTAATTGATCCATTAATTAGCTATTATGGTTATCCTTCAGAGGTACATCACTTTTCAGATTATGATTTACCAGATGAAATAGATTATGTGTTGATTACACATAACCATCAAGATCATATTCTTTTCGAGACTTTACTCCCTTTAAGACATCGTATTAAAAACATTGTTGTACCACGTTCAGGAGGTGGAGGTTTACAAGATCCAAAATTGAAATTGATGTTTAATAAAATCGGTTTTAAAAATGTGATTGAAATCGATGAGATGGAAACTATAAACAGGGCTGATTGCACTATAACAGGACTTCCGTTTACCGGGGAACATAGTGACTTAGATATAAAAGCGAAGACGTGCTATCATGTAAAAGTGGAAAACTTCTCTTTACTTTTTTCCGCCGATTCTCGTGTAATGGAGCCGAAATTGTATGAAAATATTCACCGAATAGTAGGTGACGTAGATGTGATTTTCCTTGGTATGGAATGTGATGGAGCGCCTTTAACTTGGTTGTATGGACCATTAATGTTTGATGATGTGTCTAGAGAAAATGATCAATCTCGAACACTTTCTGGTTGTGATCATAATAGAGGAATGCATTTAGTGAATATGTTCCATCCTAAAGAGGTTTATGTTTATGCGATGGGTCAGGAGCCTTGGTGTGAGTTCATAAGTAGTTTGAAATATAACGATGAATCCATTCCAATTGTTGAATCCAATAAACTAGTTGAAGAGTGTAAAAGCAGAGGACTTATTGCAGAAAGATTGTTTGGGGAGAAGGAGATATTATATACTAAAAGTTTAGTGGAAAAGAAATGACAGTTGTTGAGGAAAGAGCCAATATAATTAGCGAGGAAGATAAGAAGTTTTGCACCCGCTTTTGGAAAGTTATGCCCTTCTTTTATAAGGAAGATATCATCAAAGGTGCTTATCCGGGTTTTGAACAAGAGGATATTTCATCCCTCAAAAACTATATTCCCCATATGCGTGATATGTATAAAGGGTTGGTAGCAAAAGAGCTTTTGGAGTTGCGAGAGAATTGGGAATACTGTATTAAGAACAATATCGAATCACCTTGGGATGTTTTGGAATTATTTAAGCCACAACATTTTTTTAAGCGCGATAAAAAGGAGGCGTTTATTAATTATCTAAAGCATAGGGGGATAACTGATAGAAATGAAATTGGTTTAGCGGTTGATAAATATCTTTCCGAAACACCGCCTTCGTTTGATGCCATATTAGAGACTTATTGGCAAAAGCACAATACGGATTATTTGCTATGGCTTGATCAATTACAAGCTGATATGCATCCATCAAAATTGGAGGAAATTCGCACCAAAAAATCTGCTATTCTGATTGCTGCAATGAATGAAACGGAGCTAGAAAAGGTCTACGCAGCTTGCCAAAATGCCTATGGAGTTGGTTTTGAAAACGAAATGGCTTTTATTGTTTTCCATAATTTTAAAGATAAGAAAGCTGTAAAGCCGGAGGTTTGGCAATCTGTTAAAAATTTAGAAGTTATAGGGGGTAATGTTTTGGTGATTCATGGCGAAGTGCCTTTGTGTTTTGATACTGCGGCTGTTAAAAAGGTGTTAAATGATTTAGCCTACTTGATTTACCAAGCAAAATGTCAAGAGCTTTGTTCCTTTTTATTGGATGCTGATGTATATGATTTAACTAAAGGAATGTTTAATTCTGCTTTCAAATCTTTAAAACAAGAGCGTATTTTAGCGGCCTCACCCGAATTTGATTATGATCAAAAGGAGTCGAATTTCCGATACCCTGTTCTGAAATTGATTTTTGACATAAGAAGAGATTTAGATTCTTTTGCTGTAAAAGAAGAAGAGGACTACAACCTGCAAATGACTTATGGGATGTACACGGCTATTATTCCTTCTTTTGTTATAAAAATGGGAGGCATAAAACCTACGAATTATGAGGATGGGTTCTTAACTAATGATTTAAGAAGGTATTGTGGCGGAAATACTGACACCAACGAATGGGTTTTCAGAGAGGGAGACTATCCAATCTATCCTTTGTCTATTGATAATCAATATGTGTATGTGAATTCTCAAAAAGAACAAAACAATTTAATGCTTGGTCGCGAGGCTTTTGCTCATTGGTCTGATACCGGTGAACACGAAAAATTATCGGGTATTGGTAGGAAGAAAGTTGAGTCATCGAATTTGCCGCCTGAATTATCCGCATTTACTGAATCCAATATCGTTTCGGCTCTCAATAAAGCCTGGTTGTTTATGTATAAATTCAGAGAAGCGGAAGAAATAGCCATTACTTCAAAGGAAATCAACCACAGCAAACGTTTGATCAGAGTGCTGAGCAAATATGGAATCGAAGTTATCGATGCTAAAGTGGATGTTGTAAGTCAATCTTCTTTTAATCTGAAAACAGGGGAGGGAGATTTTGTAGTCCGAAAAATTAACCAAATAAAAATCATTGAATAATATGTCCATCATTTGTTTAGTCCGCCATGGTGATCGCTTAGATACCAATAATTACGAGGAATGGCAAAATTCTCCTCGTTACAAAGAAAACCACCACGATACCCCTTTGTCAGAATTGGGTTTTGCTGAAATTCTAAAACAAAAAGGGCACATTCCCGAGGTGGAGTGCATCTATACCTCTCCAATGACCCGTTGTGTGCAAACAGCTCTGCAACTGCAATCATTTTTAGATGTGCCAATTCGTTTGGAGTATGGAATTACTGAGCCATGTAAACATGTGGATTCTGGGCATTGTCTACCCGAATTAATTGATGGACAGTTTGTGAAGCTGCAATCGCGTTTTGATGAGAATCTCGGTAAATGTTTAATCAGCAACATCGATTCAAAACTTTTCCCTGAATCTATTTTTGAGATGTGGCCTCAGTTAGACCGCAGCTACCAAAGTTACATACGTCCTCAGGATCATCCATTTTTGGAAGATGATGTAACATATGGTAATCGTATGGTGAAAATGATTAACCATTTTAGTAGCCTGCATCAAAGAGTAGTATTGGTAGGGCATAGCGGTTTAGTAACATTTGGTGCTCAATATTTTACAGGAAACCCCTCCCATTTTAAGCTTTCCCAAGGAGCCAATGCCGGTGGCAGAAAGCACACGGGCTTATTGGTAAAGCATAATTTTGATGCACCCAATAGTACGGTAATTATTAATCCCGATGACCTTTAAAAGACAAAACAATGGAAAATAAAATTTATCTAATACATAGCGGAGCAAGCATTGCAGACACGGACTCACAGCAATGGGAAACATCGGAAAGAAGTGCAGTTAACCCTTTTGATGCTCCTTTGTCTGAAGAAGGGATAGCGCAGATGAAAAAGGCTGCAAGCAAGATTGATCAACTCGATGCCATTTACTGCTCTCCGATGACGAGAAGTATAGAGAGTGCTTTGATTTTAAAGCAAAAGTTTGATGTGCCTGTTCGTGTAGAATATGGTCTTGCAGAGGCGCCCGTGTTGTCTGATTTTACCGGTGTAGTCACGCCCAAATTCATTAATGGTACTTTTGTAAAATTGGTGCCTAATCATACAAACTTCAAGGGTAAATCCTATTACGCTTTATTTGACGAAGCTTTGCTGCCCAAAGCATTATTTGCCAAATACCCGGATTTAGATACTAATTACACTCCTCTTTATTTACCACAACAAATACCTTTTTCGGAAGATGATTGTGCGTACGGCAATCGTATGATTAAGGTGATGAATAGCCTCGCTTTAAATGGAAAAAATGTTGCTTTCATCGGTCATAAAGGAACCGTAACCTTGGCAGCGGTTTATCTCAGAAAAGAACTACATAACATGCCTAATGGTGAGTTTTTCAGACCCATCAACAGCGTTTATTTTGGCGATGAATATGGTATGAAAAATGGAGGACTTACCTCTGTTTATGGGTTGATGTTGAAATTTTCAGTAAACGAATACGAACTTTTAAATCAATAAAACAAATAAAAACAAGAAAAATGGAAAATTTACTTAAAAAAGAACATCGCTTTTTTGAGCGAAAACTTGACAACAATCTGAACGATTTACAGTCGTTTTTACTTCAGAAATATAAAGAAATAGAGAATGCTGAGTTAATGGGCATTACCGAATTGTATTCACGTGGTAAAGACTCTGAAAGATTTTTGGAAAGCCAAAGCATTTCAACAATCAAATGGAGAGAATATAATGTTTTCGCATTATATCATGAAGGTATCTATAACTTGTTTCTCGCTATTAGAGAATTATTAAAAGAAGCATGTCATTATTACAACATTGATTTTGAGAAAGAGAGGTTCTATATAGCAGGATGGTTCAATGTAGTTGAAGCTTCAAAAGGTAAGTTGAATTGGCATGACCATGGTGTTCCAGGCTCAGGTTTCCATGGTTATTATTGTGTAAATGCGGAGCCTTCAATTACATTTTATAATATTTTTAATAAGAAAGTTGTCGAAAATCATAATATTAACAATAGAGCGATATTATCAGAAATTGGTCATAACCATGCTATGGGTGATTGGAATTGGGAAGGTAAACGAATTACTATTGCGTATGATATTTTTCCTTTTAATGAGGTTAAAGGTAAAATGAATGAAAATCATTTTATTCCAATCAATTAATTTAAGTTATTATTCTGGATTGTTAACTGTATAATGAATTCGTTGTTTCTAAATTATAATCGCATTACCGTTGTTAATGAAATCTCCTTTATTGGAGATAGCATCCTATTTTTCTGGCCAATGGTGAATGGGGTAATAAGTGCTTTTCCTGATAAAGAAGTTAGCGTCTTTCATCCCCATTTTAATTTATTCAAACCGACAAATGATACGATTCAAAACCGTCCGCTAATCGAATTTTATGATCAGTTAAAAGCGGATGAAAACACCTTGGTTATTGCATTTATCAATAGTGATGGGCAATTGAGAGAGCATCTGAAGCATAATGGATTTCAATCCATCGTGAAAGGTATGGTGGGATTGGATTTTATAAGCTTAAATCTTCCGGATATTGGTGTTTCTTCAAATGAGTTTGAACGCAAAACGATTGATGCTACTGAGATTAAATATTTGTGCACTAATTGTGAAACTGATAGCCGGTCAGGCTTTCCTCTTTTAAAGCAATCCTTTAGTAATGTGTATGAATATACTAAAATCTGCAATGAATCTTTTTTAGGTTTAAAAGAAATGGATATTGCTCGCAAGGAAAACATCACTATTAACGAGGTTAATAATCAAGAAACCTATGCCGATTTGTTTGATATAACCCATCCGGCTCAAGAGCGAAATTATATTCTGATCAATCTTATTTGTGGAACCTTTAAAGAGGATGTGCAAGAGAATTATTCTTACTTGTTGAATTGGATCAAAGAAATAGTCGCTACAGCTAAAAAAGATGATACAGATGTTTGGCTTTTGGTGGATAATAAGTTTCCAAGCCTGAAAAACGATTTAAATCAATATGCTGTCAACCTTTTTTATTTAAATGAACAAAGTTTTTTGTATTGGACAGCCATAATTAATAAGGCCGAGAAAGTTTACTCTATAGATACCGGATTTTTACATATTGCTCACATACTTAATAAAAACACTTTTGGTTTTGGAGGAGATGTGGACTTTTGGTTTTTTAAGGATAAAACCATAAGAATAGAGGATTTTAAAATGACGAATGATTTATTCAAGATTGACTATCCGAGTGATAAGACGATTGTAGACTTGTTTGAGCATCAGGTAGAGCTTACCCCTGAAAACATAGCAATAAAGTTTAGGGATAAGGAGTTAACATACAAAGAACTGAACGAGCAATCCAACCAACTGGCGCAGTACCTGATTCAAAACTATAACATCCAACCGGATGAACTAGTGGGAATAGAGTTAGATCGCAGTGAGTGGATGGTGATTGGGATATTGGCGATTATTAAATCAGGAGGGGCTTATGTGCCAATAGACCCGGAGTACCCAGAGCAGAGGAAATCATTTATAAAAGAGGATGCTAACTTTAAGGTTACCATAAACGAGCAGGAGCTTGATACTTTCAGACAAGAAAACAAACACAAGGAATACCCAAGCGCCAATCCGAACATACAGTTAAGTCCAAATAATCTGATGTATGTGATTTATACATCAGGAACTACAGGCAATCCTAAAGGTGTATTGATAGAACATAGAAATGTAGTTCGCTTGTTTTTTAACGAAGCCTTTCAGTTTGATTTTGGTTCAGGTGATGTTTGGACAATGTTTCATAATTGCAATTTTGACTTTTCTGTATGGGAGATGTATGGTGCGTTGTTGTATGGAGGTAAGTTAGTTATAGTATCAAGTGAAGTTGCAAAAGACACTCATTCTTTTGCAGAGTTGTTGATTGCTGAAGATGTTACTGTATTGAATCAAACCCCTTCTGCATTTTACAACTTATCAGAAGTGTTTAGAATCAATCAGTCAGAAAACCACCATTATCTGCGTTATGTAATTTTTGGAGGTGAAGCTTTACAACCTTCTAAGCTAGAGTGGTGGCATACGTATTACCCAACAACAAATTTGGTAAACATGTATGGTATCACAGAGACCACAGTACATGTTACCTATCAAGAAATAAAGTCAAAAGAAATCACTCAAGGTGTTTCAATCATAGGCAAGCCTATTCCAACACTTAGTTGTTATATCCTAGATGAGCAAAAACACTTATGTGCATTTGGCCAAGAAGGAGAACTGTATGTCGGAGGACTAGGATTAGCTAGGGGTTACCTCAACCGTCCAGAGCTCACAAAAGAGAAGTTCATAACCAATCCATACAATCCAAGCGAACGCTTATACCGCACCGGTGATTTAGGAAGATGGCGGGAGGATGGGAACCTGGAGTATTTGGGTAGGATAGATGACCAGGTGAAGATCAGGGGTTACCGAATTGAGTTAGGTGAGATTGAACAAGCAATAAGCACCCACAATAAATCCGGACAGGCAGTCGTTATAGCCAGGGCTATTAACAACGCATCGGACAAAGAGTTGATTGCCTATACGACAGGCGAATCTACAGCAGAGGAGTTAAAGAGCTATTTAAAAGAGAAGTTGCCGAGTTATATGGTTCCTAACTACTATGTAATGCTTGACAGTATTCCCTTGACGAGCAATGGGAAGGTTGATAGGAAGTCGTTACCCGATCCTGAAGGAACAGGATTAAAGCAAGGTGAGTATGTAGCCCCGCAAACCTCCACCGAAAAACAGTTAGTAAAAATCTGGTCGGAAGTTCTAGGGACAGAGGAAGATACATTAAGCATTAAAGCGGACTTTTTTGATTTAGGCGGTCATAGTATCAAGGCGATTCGCTTATTGGGTCAGACTCACAAACAGTTGGGTGTAAAACTAGCTTTGAAGGAACTTTTTAATCATTCAACGATAGAGCAGTTGAGTATATTAATTAACTCCTCTATCGCTCAAGAAGATTTTACCTCCATCCCCAAGACAGAAGAGCAGCAAGACTACGCCGTTTCTTCCTCTCAGCGCAGGTTATGGGTATTAAGCAAGTTTGAAGGCGCGAATGAGGCTTATAATATCGCTCAGGTGATAAGGCTAGAAGGCGCCCTAAATACGTTATCTTTTACGAGTGCTTATGAGAGTTTACTTACACGACATGAAGTTCTACGGACTATATTTATAGAAGATGCAGAGGGTAATCCACGCCAGCGCGTGCTTGGGATAACGGATGAGCGATTTAAGATACGGATAGCAGATTACAGTCATTACACCCAAGAAGAGAAAGACAGTACGATACGCGAATATTTAGCGGAAGAAGTAAGCAGAGGATTTAGCTTAGAGGAAGGCCCATTGATAAGATGCAGTTTACTGAAGGAAACAGAGAGTAGCTATGTGTGGGTATTGGTAATGCATCATATTGTTAGCGATGGCTGGTCGATGGGTGTATTGCATAGAGAATGGAGCGAGTTGTACAATGCAGAGCTGGAGCAACGAACACCGGACTTATCACCATTAAGTGTTCAGTATAAGGATTATGCCGCCTGGCACAATGAGCAACTGCAGAGTGAGGATATTAACACGCACAAGAACTATTGGATAGAACAGTTTAAGGGAGAGTTGCCGGTTTTGGAGTTGCCAAGCGATAAGCCACGCCCGAAGGTAATGACCTATAATGGAGCGAGTGTATACAGAGAATTAGATAAACAGACTACAGATAGCTTAAAGGCTTTTAGTCAGCAGCAGGGTGGCACCCTATTTATGACCTTGCAGACGGCGTTGAATATCTTATTGCATAAACATACAGGCAAGGAAGATATTGTAATCGGAAGCCCTATAGCAGGAAGAGAGCATCCTGACTTGGATGGACAGATTGGATTTTATGTGAACACACTTGCTTTACGTAACCAGTTCAGTGAAGAAGATACTGTCACAGAACTTTACCAAAAGATAAAACAAAATACTTTGGGTGCTTATAGTCATCAGATTTATCCTTTTGAAAATTTAGTTCAAGAAATAAACCCTCCCAGAGTAATTGGCAAAAATCCATTATTTGAAGTTTGGTTAGATTATCAAGTTGTTTCGAATGGTTACAAACTAAATAACTTGAATGGCAGCATTTTTCTTGAAAATTTACATAACTTCTCAAGATTCGATTTGTTGTGGAGTATAGAAGAAGAAATGGGGTCTTTAAAAATCACATTGTCATATAAAACAGCGGTGTTAGATTTCAAAAGTGTAAGTATGATTTTCAATTCATTTTTTAAAATATTAGAGAAATTTAATGAAATGAAAAGTGAGATGCTAAAATCTATAAATCTCGCTGATGGAGATCTTAAAATAATAAATCAGAATTTTTATAAAGAAAAACAATTACAAAATATATCAAAACTTAAAAATCTTTTGAATGAAAAATAATTTAGAAAGACTAAAGTCTGTTAAAGCACAGTCATTGGATAGTGTAAAAGTCATTAATATTTCACCAATGGATAACATACTTCAATTCCCAATGATGGTAGTTTCCGAATTGCTAGGAATGGATTTAAATAATTGGTTTAAACAAAATAAATCTCAAATAGATGAACTGATTGTATCAAAAGGAGCAGTTTTGTTTAAGAATTTTAATTTGAAGAATAAGGAAGACTTCGCCAAGTTTATTAAGGAGGCTATTAATTTAAAGTCTTTATCCTATGTTAATAGAACTTCACCAAGGTATTCGGTTGCTGAAAATGTATACACATCTACAACACAGCCGGCAACTGAGATTATTCACTTTCACAGTGAGAATTCTTATTCTAAAAATCCTCCAAGTTATCTTCTTTTCTTTTGTGTTAACTCAGCTCAAACAGGAGGGGAGACGCCTCTAGCAGATAATAGAATAGTATTAAAGAATATTTCAACTCAACTTAAGAATAAATTTGTGGAAAAGGGTATTCTTTACAAAAGAAGAGTAAATGAAAGTTTAGGACTTGGTTGGAAAGAAATTTTTCAAGTTGAAACAAAATTCGAAGTTGAAAAACATTGCAAAGAAAACGAAATTGATTTTAATTGGGATGGTGAAATTTTAAATCTTTATTGGAAAGGAACTGCTATTAGTCCTCATTTAAAAACGAATGAAGAAATTTGGATAAATCATGCATTTTTCTTTCACAAGTTATCCTATTCTCAAACTCTATTAGATGTAATTGAATCGGATGATGAACTTCCTTTTTTAACTTTTTTTGGTGATGGCTCCGAAATTTCAGAAGATGAATACTTTGAATTAAAAAGTGCCTATGAAAAAGCAAAAGTAGAATTCATTTGGGAGAAAGGCGATTTGTTGCTAGTTGATAATTATTTAATTAGCCATTCAAGAAATAGTTACAAGGGCGATAGAGAGATTTTAGTTTCAATATTTTAAAACAATCAGATTATGTCATCTTATAAATTTTCGTTTAATCAAGAATTTAAGTATATTAATGGCAAAAGAGATTTTGTTTCAGGTCTTTTTTCTTTTTCTGAAAATGTTGATGTAAATAAGCTTAATCTTTCTTGTGAGCTTGCTGTAGAGTTAACAGAGTCATTTCACTATCTCCAAGATGATGTTTCAGCTTTTTTCCCAATTCTAAAATACTGTAAATGTTCACCAGAAATAACGGTTTTAAATGAACCTAATTATTCAAAAGAAAAATTTTATGAGCTTATAACGGATTGCAAAAAAGAAGAAAATTTATTCAATAATAGTCCAGTTAAATTTTTCATTGTTAATTCGGATAAAACATATTTGGGCGTATTCATTTCTTCTTTATATGCTGACAATAAATCATTAGGTCTCATAGTAGATAGAATACTAGCTATCTATTTGTCGGATAAAAAAGACTTCAAAGAAGAGATAAATTTTTTAAATTTTAGTCAATGGCAAAGAGAAATTTTAGATGAAGAAGTAAAAGACGAAAATTATTATTGGTTAGAAGAGAATGATATAAAAAATTTTAATAATCCAAGAATATTTAAAGTTGACGAAAATAGTGCAATAGTAAATCCCACAACTATTGTAAGAGACGTTTTTTCAATAAATAAACTTTCATTCGATATTCACGAAATTATTGCAGTAATATACAATTCAATTGCACAATATTCCGATTCCGATAACTTTAGTTTAGGATATATTCCTTTTGATAGAAATCATGACATTCTAAATAAAACATTTGGATTATTAAACGTACCTCTTCCCATAAGAACTAATTATCGAATTAGTAGTTTTGAAAAAATAAAGAGATTATCTCATCAGATTCAAGAGTTGGAAAGTAATAGAGATAATTTTAATTATTCGATACTAAATCAAGATTATATTAATATTTCAATAGAGAGGTATGTTGATACTGCACTAAAAGATAATCCTTTGGGAGTGAATCAAGAAGTTTATTTTCCTTTTGAATATAATTCTCAATTAAAGATTGTTTTATTCGAAAGCGATGATATTGTTATAGTCCAAATACTTTGCAATAGAAACACACCATCCCTTCAATTTATAGAAATTCAGATCAAACAAAACTTAGAAAATTTTATTGAATATAATGATGTTGCTCAATCCGCCTCGAGACAAGAAATAAATTTTTATTTTGGAAATAATTGGATTGCTAAAGAAGTCGATAATAAATTTTTGGGTATTAACAAATTATTGGCAGATATTTTTAAGCGATATCCTGAATACCCTTGCCTTACTTATTTAGAGGATACATTAACCTTTCATCAAGTAAATTCGTTGAGCAACACATTTGCAAATTATCTTTCTGAAAAATATGGTATCAAACAATCCGATAATGTAGGCTTATTATTACCTCTTGGTTTTGACCAAATTATAACTTTACTTTCAGTAATAAAAACGGGGGCGTGTTTTGTGCCATTAGAGAATGATTGGCCAGAGTTTAGGATTGAGTTATTAAAAAAGGAAGCTAATTTAACTTTGATAGTTAATGATCAAATTATTGAAGAATTTTATAAAACCAAACACCTCTATTCAGATGATTACGATTTAGCTTCTGTCTCCGACGAATCTCCATTGTATTGTATTTTTACTTCCGGTACAACTGGCAAGCCAAAGGGTTGTCAAATAAACAACAAAAATTTTTACAATTATTTAAATTGGACAAACGAATATTTTAAAGATTTTCCACATAAGAAGGTTGGCTATTTTTCACCTATTTCTTTTGATTTTACATTGACATCTATTTTCGGTTCATTTTTTTCTGGTTCAAACCTTTTGATTTCTGAACCCGATACCAATCTTTTATCTAAATTGAATCAATTAATTGTGGATGAACAAGTTTGTGTATTAAAAATAACTCCTGCGCATGTATTTTTATTAGATGAGAATTTATTGAAAGAGGCTACTTCAAAAACATTTATTATAGGTGGTGAAGCCTTAACAGAAGAACAGATTATGCACATAAGAAATAATCAAGGCTGCAAGATATACAATGAATACGGTCCGACTGAATCTACTGTTGGTTGTATAGTTCACTTAATTGAAGAGGACAATCTACCTCTTATCGGTAGACCAATACCTGGGATGATTGCTTTAATAGTTAATCAAGACAATGATGTTTTACCAGTAGGATGTAAAGGTGAAATAGTATTGTCTGGCGCAGGTGTTATTAATGGTTACTTTAATTCAGATCATTCCAAGTTAGATACAAAATTCATCAAAATATCGAGTCTAGAAGATAATAGAGTTTTTTACAAAACAGGTGATTATGGTGTTTTAAGATGTGATGGGACCTATGAATATTTTGGGAGGTTTGATGATCAAATTAAACTTAATGGTTACAGAATTGAGCTTTCAGAAGTTGAAAGCTTGATTAGAAAAATTGATGGAGTTAAAGAGGCTGTTGTTATTTTGGAAACAATAATATCCACGAAGCAATTGTTGGCGTTTTATTTGGGTTCATTAAGCTATTTAGACGTTCAAAACGAAATTAGTAAAGTATTGCCTGCCTATTCTGTTCCATCTCAAATTATACAATTAGATACACTACCTATAAATAAGAATGGTAAAATTGATAGGAATCGTCTTGCTGAAATAGCGCTATCCAAAAATAACTATAATAGTTTATCTCCTTTAACCTATCAAAATGAATTTATTGTCGCAAATGAATTCGCAAAGTCTTTGGGTTTAAATTTAAATCGGATTGGGAAAGAATCAAATTTCATTGCTTTGGGCGGAGATAGTATTAAGGCGATACAGATCGTAGCCAGGTTGCGTAATGTTGGCTATGAGTTAAAGATCTCGGATGTGATGGGTAGTAGTAGATTGCAGAATATGGCAGCGAAGCTAAAACCACTCACCCGCAAAATTAATCAGGGCCCTGTAGATGGAGAAGTGTTATTGAGTCCGATACAACGAGCGTTTTTAACGAACGCTTTTGCCAAGGGTACTGTATCAGAAAAGGCTTTGTTCCACCAGAGCTTTATGCTGTGTTTTTCGGGCGGACTGAAAATAGAAGAAACAAGAGCTATTGTAGAAAAGTTGATAGCGCACCACGATGTACTGAGGATGCGTTATGAA
>Ga0114971_10001267_pt1 | contig 17183 bp, 12 predicted proteins | sample M_140625_MF_Meta_FD_87320 | JGI IMG/M metagenome (GOLD analysis project Ga0114971, IMG submission 87320) | Freshwater microbial communities from Lake Montjoie, Canada to study carbon cycling - M_140625_MF_MetaG | ecosystem: Environmental > Aquatic > Freshwater > Lake | place: Lake Montjoie...
AAATCCCAATGGAGGCGCTATAGGACTAATGACCACAACCAGATTGGTTTTCGTTTCAGGTAATACAATTATAAATGATGCGTTCTGGACAAAATACGGCTTCCCTAAACCCAATCAACCCATACCTACTTTGGGAGAAGTTTACAAGCGTTTAAAAAATAGACCAAGTCAAAGCTGGCAATTAACAGAAGATAACAAATTTGCTTTGTTGGGTGACCCATCCATGGAAATTGCATTCCCTAAGAATTTTGTGTCTGTTGATTCTATTAATGGTCAAGCAGTATCAGTTTTCGAGGATACAGTAAAAGCTTTCTCTGTTGTTAAACTGTCTGGTCATATTACTGAGCGTTTAAAAACCATCATGACCAATTTCAATGGTACATTGGATGTTGAGGTTTATGACAAGCCTACTCAAAAATACACGTTAAATAACAATAAGGTATCTTATCAAATTCCATTCAAAAACGAAACCAGTATTCTTTATAAAGGTTCAGTTTCAGTAGTTGCGGGTAAATTCACCTTGGTATTTAGCGTTCCTAAAGATATAGCCTACAATATTGGAAAAGGAAGGGCCGTGTTTTACGCTCAAAATGGTGAAACAGATGCAAGTGGTTCATGGGTTTTTAATATTGGGGGAAGTGAGCAGATTACAGAAGTTGATACCGTTGGTCCACAAGTTCAATTATTTGTAAATGATTCAATGTTCATTAACAACAGTAAAGTTTCCTCTGAATCGAAAGCATTCGCTAGAATTTATGATAAAAGTGGAATCAACGCTACAGGTGCTGGTATTGGACGTGATTTGGAAATTATTCTCGATGAGGGTACCGAAAATGCAAAATCTTATGTTGTGAATAATTTCTTTACCTACGAAAACAATTCATATCAACTTGGTTATATTGATTTTCCTTTACCATTATTAACATCTGGCCAGCATACCTTAAAATGCAGGGCTTGGGATGTTTATAATAATTCTGGTGAGAATAGTATTTCTTTTGAGGTAGTTCCAGGAAGAGACTTAATTATTTCAGAACATGGAGCTATTCCTAATCCTTCTTTGGGAGAGACAGTAAATATATGGGTATCACATAATTTGTCGGGTGAGGATTTAACTGTGAATTGGGAAATATATTCAACCGTGGGTTCGTTAATGGCAAAAGGAACAAAATTAGAATATGCAGCGTTGTCAAAATTTAATGCAATAAGTTGGGATGGAAGAGGGGATAATGGAATTGCGGCGAATGGCAATATGTTTTATTATAAAATCAATGTTAAAACATCCGATGGTTTGTCTAAATTCATTGGTGGGAAATTTATAAAATTGCGATAATTACAAAAAAAAATATAAAAAATGATTAACCTTTTGAAAAAAAATTACAAATCTCTCGATACAAATCCTATTTTTGCCCACAGAGATATGAGGAGAAAAATTTTATTTTCGATAATTGCTTCAGTAAGTTCATTAAGTATTTATGGACAAACCAACACTATTTCGTCTAAAGAATTAGCTGGGCAATTGAATACTGTTACCACAATGGTACCATTTCTTACAATCACGCCTGATAGTCGTAGTGCTGGAATGGGAGATGTTGGAGTTGCATTGTTTTCTCCAGATGCGAATAGCGCAAGTTGGAACAATGCGAATTTGTTAAATGCTGAAAAATCTTCAGGATTTGCAATTTCTTACGCTCCTTGGTTACGTCAATTGGTAAATGATGTTGGATTCTCTTATTTATCTGGTTATGCCAAGGTTGGTAAAAAAGGCGTTCTTAGTGGATCTTTTAGATATTTCTCTTTGGGAAATATTCAATTTACCGACTACGACGGAAATCCTCAGGGTAGTTTTAATCCAAATGAAATGGCCATTGACGGTGGTTATGCTTTGGCTTTCTCTAAGCAATTATCAATGGGAGTTAATTTACGTTATATATACTCTAACATTGTTGGTAGTGGAATCAAAAATGGAATTGATTATAACGCGGGCACTTCAATTGCGGGTGATATAAATGTTTTGTACAAAACAGATATCCGTATTGCTGGTAAAAAACGCTTATTTAATTTTGGATTGAATATTCAAAATATTGGTTCTAAAATGACATATTCTTCTAAAGAGAAATTAGATTTCATTCCAACCAATTTAAAATTGGGTGTTGGTTACAGCACACAAATTGATAATTATAATAAATTAAATGTGTACTTGGATTTCAATAAGCTTTTGGTTCCTACTAGACCTTATTATCTTAGGAATTATGATGGTTCAAAGGACTCCGTTGATAAAAACAGTATTCGTCAATACATTGGTCAAGATCCTAACGTAAGTCCAATTCAAGGAATGATACAGTCATTCTATGATGCTCCAGGTGGATTTTCTGAAGAAATGAAAGAATGGATTACCAACATTGGTTTAGAATATGTTTATGACAATTCTTTCTTTGTTCGTTCTGGTTTATTTTACGAATCACAAACAAAAGGTGGACGCCAATACATTACAACAGGTATTGGTTTGAAATTCCAATCATTAAGTGTAGATGCGGCTTATTTAATTCCATTGGCAAACCGCCATCCATTGCAAAATCAAATGCGTTTTACATTGTTATTTGATTTGAATTCACTTAAGGATGCACCGCCAACCGATAAATAATTATAAAAAATATATAAAATAGCCCCTTAATGGGGCTATTTTTTTAACTACTTTATTAACTTTGCAATTATATGTCTGAATCTAGAGATCAATTAAATAGTAAAAGAGCTGAATCACTATTGGGTGGTGGTCAGGCAAGAATCGATTCACAACACAAAAAAGGAAAATTAACAGCAAGAGAAAGAATATCATTGTTGTTAGATGAAAATACATTTTGCGAAATTGGAGCTTTTGTTACACATAGAAGTTCTGATTTTGGAATGGACAAACAAAAACTGCTTGGCGATGGTGTAGTTACCGGTTATGGAAAAGTCAACGGACGTTTGACCTATGTTTATAGCCAAGATTTTACTGTATTTGGTGGATCATTGTCAGAAACACATGCCGAGAAAATTTGCAAAATCATGGATATGGCACTCCAAAATGGAGCACCTATTATTGGTTTGAATGATTCAGGTGGTGCAAGAATTCAAGAAGGCGTAGTGTCATTGGGTGGATATGCCGATATTTTTTATAAAAATGTAAGAAGTAGTGGTGTAATACCTCAAATTTCTGCAATTATGGGCCCTTGTGCCGGTGGAGCTGTTTATTCTCCAGCCTTAACTGATTTTATTTACATGGTTGAAAATACGAGCTATATGTTTGTTACAGGACCTAACGTAGTGAAAACAGTAACCAATGAAGATGTAACCTCTGAGCAATTGGGTGGTGCTTCAGTTCATGGAACAAAAAGTGGGGTAGCCCATTTTACAGTTCAAAATGAAATTCTATGTCTACAAGATTTACGTAAGCTGTTGAGTTATATCCCTCAAAATTGTGAAGAAAAACCAGCTAAGGTTGAATATCATATGGCAAATGAAATGCGTGATTCTTTGAAGGACATTATTCCTAGTAATCCAAATCAACCATACGACATTAAAGAAGTCATTGAACATATTGTTGATGAAAGTTCGTTTTACGAAGTACATAAAAATTATGCAGAAAATATTGTTGTTGGTTTTGCTCGCTTGGCAGGAAGAAGTATTGGTATTGTTGCCAACCAACCAGCAAACTTAGCAGGGGTGTTAGACGTTCATAGCAGCCAAAAAGCAGCGCGTTTTGTGCGTTTCTGCGATGCTTTTAATATTCCATTGTTGGTACTTGAAGATGTACCAGGATTTTTGCCAGGAACTGACCAAGAGTGGAACGCAATTATTACCAATGGCGCTAAACTTTTATATGCGTTTAGTGAAGCTACAGTTCCAAGAATTACGGTGATTACAAGAAAAGCATATGGCGGTGCATACGATGTTATGAATTCAAAGCATATTGGTGCAGATATGAATTTTGCATGGCCAAGTGCAGAAATTGCCGTGATGGGTGCCAAAGGTGCCGCTGAAATTATTTTCAAAAAAGATATCGATTCGGCCGATGACAAACAAGCCGCATTGAAAGAAAAAGAAATGGAATATTCAAATCTTTTTGCCAATCCATACAGAGCAGCAGAAAGAGGTTTTGTTGATGAAGTTATTTTTCCAGAGGAAACCCGTCAACGATTAATTACCGCATTTGAAATGTTAGAAAACAAGGTGGTCAATTTACCGCGTAAAAAACACGGAAATATTCCACTATAATTCTTTGAATTTTAACAAAAAAGGTGATTTTTTGCGATTTTTAGGCAAAAAATCACCTTTTTTTATGATTTTTTGGCCGTTTTTGCCATTTTTTCTTTTTCTTTGCCTACCCAATATAAATCTATATGGACTTAAGAGAGATTCAAGCATTAATAAAATTCGTTTCAACCAACGCGGTTGATGAAGTCGAAATTAGTCGTAAGGACTTTAAATTATTAATTCGTAAAAACCCAGCTCAAGTGGTTACCGCTACTGTTGCAGCTCCAGTAGCGCAACAAGTAATTGCAGCGCCTGCGGTTTCTCCTGTTGCTTCAGCACCCGTTGCCTCTGCACCGGTTGCAGCTCCAGTTGCTGATAATTTAATTACCATCAAATCTCCAATGGTAGGAACTTTCTATCGCTCTTCTAATCCTGAAACTCCATCATTCGTTAATGTAGGTGATGTAGTTAAATCTGGAAAAGTAGTTTGTATCATTGAAGCAATGAAACTTTTCAATGAAATTGAAAGCGAAATCAATGGCAAAATTGTAAAAGTATTGGTTGACAATGCTTCTCCAGTTGAATATGACCAACCATTATTTTTGGTTGAACCTGCATAATCTGAAACGTTATGTTTAAGAAAATTCTAATCGCGAATCGCGGTGAAATTGCTTTGCGAATTATTCGTACTTGCAAAGAAATGGGCATTAAAACAGTTGCGGTTTATTCAACAGCCGACAAAGAAAGTTTACATGTTCGTTTTGCAGATGAAGCAGTTTGTATTGGTCCTCCACAAAGTAGAGATAGCTATTTAAATATTCCTAGAATATTGGCTGCTGCTGAAGTTACCAATGCCGATGCCATTCACCCTGGATATGGTTTCTTGTCTGAAAATAGTCGTTTTAGCGCAATTTGTCGCGACCATGGTATCAAATTTATTGGAGCTACTCCAGAACAAATTGATCAAATGGGCGACAAGAGTAACGCAAAGGACACTATGAAAAAGGCAGGTGTTCCTTGTATTCCTGGTTCTGAGGGACTATTGGAGAGCGTTGAACAAGCAATTAAAATAGCCAATGAAATTGGCTATCCTGCTATTATGAAAGCCACTGCCGGTGGTGGTGGTAGAGGTATGCGAATTGTTTGGAATGACGAAGAAGTAGAACCAGCTTGGAATAGTGCAAAGCAAGAAGCGGGTGCAGCCTTCGGTAACGACGGTTTGTACATGGAAAAATACATCGAAGACCCACGTCATATTGAAATCCAAATTGCCGGTGATCAATATGGTAAAGTTTGTCATTTGTCTGAACGTGATTGTTCAATCCAACGCCGTCATCAAAAGTTGTTGGAAGAAACGCCATCTCCATTTATGACACCTGAATTAAGAGAAAAAATGGGTACCGCGGCAAAAGCTGCTGCTCAAATTATCAATTATGAAGGAGTAGGAACGGTTGAATTCTTGGTTGACAAACATAGAGAATTTTACTTCATGGAAATGAATACACGTATTCAAGTTGAACATCCTGTTACGGAAGAGGTAATTAACTACGATCTTGTGAAAGAGCAAATTTTAATTGCTGCGGGTGTGCCAATTTCAGGTAAAGATTATTTGCCAACAAAGGCAGCAATAGAATGTCGTATTAATGCAGAAGATATTCATAATAACTTCCGTCCAAGTCCAGGTAAAATTTTGGTATTACACAAACCGGGTGGACATGGAGTGAGGGTTGATTCACATATTTATGCGGGATATACCATTCCTCCATATTACGATTCAATGATTGCTAAATTGATCGTTTCTGCTCAAACCAGAGAAGAAGCAATCGTTAAAATGGAACGTGCATTGAGTGAGTTTGTTATTGAAGGAATTCATACTACCATTCCATTGCACCAACAATTGATGAAAAATGCTGATTTCCGTGCGGGTAACTTCACAACAGCATTCATGAATACATTTGAAATTCAATAATTGTTATAATACACTATAAACCAAAAAGGCGCCAACGGCGCCTTTTTGGTTTATATAACTAGTATGTTTTTAAATACTTCGGTATCTGGTTTTTGTTTTTATACTCGGTTAGAATTTGTAACTAAGAAAAAAATCCTTTACCAACCCTTATAAACCCTTATAATCTCTCATAAACATTTATAAACTCCCGAAAGCTTTCGGGATAATTCCTCACTTAAACTTCACCCCGTGGGCTCTGAATTTCGTAGAAATAACAATGGCAGAATCCTTTTTAGGTTCATCTGACTTTGCAGTATCTCTGTAAAAATGTCCCACTGCATATAAATCTTTGTGATTGATGTTTTTAGGCACAGTAAACTCATCATTGAAGTCAACAGTCAATGTTGAATCGCCAAGTTCATATGCAAACCAACAACCTTCTGATTGACATACATCAACCACCTTGCCATAAACTACTTGTTCGGTTGCTTTTCCATCTTTGGTAAAGGTTGCAAGCGCATCTTTTACTGAAATAGCCGTTTGTGTTTCAACGGTTTTTCCAATATGATTTGATGTATCCGTACAGCTAAATAGAAGGGTCGCTGCTGTTAAAGTGAGAATGATTTTATACATAGTTCAAATTTACGTTTATTTTTTTTCTTTTTTGCCCATTAATCCCAAATCTTCATCGTAGGTATAAATCATATAGGGAGCTCTTTTTTCTATAAATGTTTTCAAACCTGGTTCCCAAGTTTTTCTAATTTCAACGGCCGATTTTCCCTCAATAATTTGAGAGCGAACAGATTCCGTGCCTATCAATTTATCGAAAAACGAGTTGAAAAACTTACTTTTATCTGGACAATCTTTATACAACAACACCAACCAATCGAGGTAAATATGCTTATAAGTAACGATATAGTCGTTGGCAAAGTCTGTGAGGAGAAAACCTCGGCATTTCTGATTAAGAAACGGAGGATTTACAGCTTTGCCTGGAATGTTAATTGGCGTAAATTGATAATTGCCCGTTTTTAACCAAGGAGCACCAAAACACTCAAAAGGTTTTTCAGTACCTCTACCCATCGAAATTTGAGTTCCCTCAAATAAACCCAATGATGGATACAAAATGATAGATGTTGAATTAGGTAAATTGGGAGAAGGAGCAACAGGCAAAGGGTAAAATAAATTATGGAAATAGTTCTGAACGGGAATTACTTCAAGCTTGCAGGTTAAGTTATTTGGCAACCAATGTTCACCGTTAATCATCTTAGCCAATTCGCCCAACGTCATTCCGTGAACCAAAGGTATGGGATGCATTCCCACCATGCTTTTGAATTGGTCTTCTAAAATTGGGCCATCAACATAATATCCATTTGGATTTGGGCGATCAAAAACAATCAGCTGTTTTTTATTTTCTGCGCAGGCTTCCATTACATAATGCAATGTTGTTAAATAGGTGTAGAAACGAACTCCAACATCCTGAATATCAAATATAACAACATCAATATTTTTTAAATCTTGCTTGGAAGGTTTGATGTTTTTTCCGTAAAGTGAAACGATGGGGATATTTGTTTTAGGGTCTTCGGAATTATCAATATGGTCGCCATTGGCAGCTTCTCCACGAAAACCATGTTCTGGAGCAAATATTTTTTTAATATTTATTTTGAGGGAAAATAAACTGTCTACCAAATGGGTGCGCCCAATCATAGAAGTGGGGTTGGCAACAATGGCAACTTTTTTGCCTTTGAGTTTATTTAGATATAAATAAGTTTGTTCTGCACCTGTAATTATTTCGGCATTAAGTGAATTGGAAATAAAAAGTATAAAAATTGCAGCAATACATCGAAAACTACGCGTTTCCGACTTAATTTTGAACAGAATGTTTAATTGGCCTTTTTTCATAGCAAAAAGATTCATTACAAAGGAACAACAAAGCAAGTCAAAAAGTGTCTTTTTTTTGGCAATTTTATCAGTTTCTTTGAGTGTTGCTGTAATTGTTATTGCATTTGCAACGGTGAGGGGCTTTCGAGATGAAATTAAACATAAAATTTCTATGGTTCATGGTGACTTGGTTGTAGACGCCGCGGTGAACGTTGAAAATAGCGAACCCATTCCTTTAAACGATTCTTTAATTCCCAATTTGCAGCATATTCAAAAATTGCCTGGAGTTGATAGGGTATTGTTTTCATCAAGTAAAGCAAGTATTGTAAAATCTGATGAAGAAATAGAAGGAATCATTGCAAAAGGTATTTCAAAGACCCAACTCAAAACATATTTGGGTGAATTTGCTATAAAAACGATAGTTTCAGAAGATGAACATTGGGTGGCTATTTCCAAAACATTGGCAAAGCGATTGAATGTGGGCTTGAATGACAATTTAAGATTGGTGTTTTTTGTTCAGGATTCAACAGGGAATACCAGGCCAAGAGCAAGGAAATTAACCATTACAACATTGTTTGAAACAGGGGTTGACAAAGTTGATGCAAATATGGTATTGCTTGATGAGAGTATCGTAACACGCATGATGCCTGATAATTATTCTATAACGCAACTTGAAATTTGGGTTAAATCCGGTAAAAATGTCGCAGAAGTTAAAAGATCAATTCAAAATACAATTGATATAAAATCTGTTAGGGTAAATTCTGCGGAAGAATTCAACAGGCAGATTTTTGATTGGCTTTCTATTTTAGATTTAAATGTAATTATTTTGTTATGCTTAATTACCGTTGTTGCAATTACAGCCACGTGTACAACTTTACTCATTTTAATGACAGAACGTACAGCATTCATTGGTTTGATGCAGTCTATGGGCGCTAGATATGCCGATATTCAGAAAATATTCATCTATCAAGCATCCATCATTGCCATTGCCGGAATATTAATTGGTAATTTTATTGCAATTGGAATTTGTATGTTACAAAACCATTTCAAGTGGTTGACATTAAATCAAGAGGTTTATTTTATTAAATATGTAGCCATGAAAATCAATCTAATAGAAGTATTGACAGTTGATATATTTTCAATTGGACTCATCTATTTATCACTTTATATTCCTGCAAGATATATCAAGAAAATTCATCCAATCATTGCATTAAAATTCAAATAACGTGAACTCGTAGATTTATTATACAACAAAAAAGCCACCTTGCGGTGGCTTTTTTGTTGTAATTATTGCAAATCAATTATGCGTCAATTTTCGCATATTTCGCATTTTGCTCAATGAATTCTCTTCTTGGAGGTACTTCGTCGCCCATTAGCATACTAAATACCCTGTCGGCTTCAGCAGCACTATCAAGAGTTACACGTTTGAAAGTTCTGCGGGTTGGATCCATAGTAGTTTCCCATAATTGTTCCGCGTTCATTTCACCCAAACCTTTATATCGTTGTACGTTTACAGATTCTTCTTTGCCAGCTGCAACTTCTTTAATTGCCGCCATACGTTGGTCTTCTGTCCAACAGTAACGTTGTTCCTTGCCTTTTTTAACCAGGTAAAGTGGAGGAGTAGCAATGTACAAATAACCGTTTTCAACCAATTTCTTCATGTATCTAAAGAACAGAGTAAGAATTAGGGTACGAATGTGGCTACCATCCACGTCGGCATCAGTCATGATTACTACTTTGTGGTAACGTAAATTATCTAAAATTAGTTCTTTGTTTCCTTCTTCGTTGGTACCAATATGAACACCCAAAGCGGTAAACATGTTTCTAATTTCTTCATTATCGTAAATTTTATGTTCAAGGGCTTTTTCTACATTTAAGATTTTACCTCTTAAAGGCAGGATAGCTTGAAATTCACGGTCACGACCTTGTTTTGCGGTTCCACCAGCTGAATCTCCTTCAACTAAGAAAATTTCACAAACCTTAGGATCAGTTTTAGAGCAATCTGAAAGTTTACCAGGTAAACCCATTCCAGACATTGCTCCTTTGCGTTGAACCATATCGCGGGCTTTTCTAGCTGCAGCTCTTGCTTGGGCAGCCAAAATCACCTTGTCAACAATAATCTTCGCTTCTTTTGGATTTTCTTCCAAGTAGGCTTCTAAAATTGCATTTACGGTTGATTCCACAGCACCACCTACATCGTTGTTACCAAGTTTTGTTTTGGTTTGCCCTTCAAATTGTGGCTCTTGAACTTTTACCGAAATCACACAGGTAATACCTTCACGGAAGTCATCACCTGCAATTTCTATTTTTACTTTTTCAAGGAGTTTCTGTTTGTCGGCATATGATTTTAGCGTTCTAGTTAAAGCTCTTCTAAATCCACCAACGTGAGTACCACCCTCAATAGTATTGATGTTATTTACATAAGAATGCAAATTTTCTGCATAACCAGTATTGTATTGGAAAGCAATTTCTACAGGAACACCAAATTTATCACTTTCGCCATAAATAGGAGTAGGGATAAGGGTTTCGCGGGTTCCGTCAATATATTTAACGAATTCTTTTAAACCACCTTCGCTATAGTATTTTTCATTGCGGAAAGTTCCATCTTCGAGTTGTTCACGCTCATCGGTTAGGGTAAGTGTAATTCCTTTATTCAAAAAAGACAACTCTCTCAAACGATTTTGAAGGGTATCAAAATTGAAAGTATGAGATTCTTTAAAAATGTCTCTATCAGGAAAAAATGTTACTTCAGTACCTCTAAGATCTGATTCACCAACAACTTTTACATCGTACATTGGTTTACCAATTTGGTATTCTTGCTGATGTACTTTGCCGTCGCCGTGAACGCGAACAGTTAAGTGCGAAGAAAGTGCATTTACGCAACTTACCCCAACACCATGTAAACCACCAGATACTTTGTAAGAATCTTTGTCAAATTTACCACCGGCATGGAGTACAGTCATTACAACTTCTAAGGCGCTTCTATTTTCTTTGGTATGTAATCCGGTTGGAATACCACGACCGTTGTCAAGTACCTTAACACCATCACCTTCTAAAATTGTTACGTGAATTGTATTACAATGACCAGCCAAAGCTTCGTCAATACTGTTGTCTACAACTTCATACACCAAGTGATGCAACCCTTTAGGGCCGATATCACCAATGTACATTGCGGGTCTTTTTCTTACAGCTTCTAATCCTTCTAAAACCTGGATATTGTCGGCGCCATAATTACCTTTATTGTTCTCGTCCATCTACAGTTGTGAAAATTAATAATGTTGTAAATTTACTAATAAATCACAACCTTAAGAATAAACTTAAGGTGTAATTTTCCACATAATAACAACGTTTTTTTAACGTTTAAGAAATTATAGATTGAATTGTACCCAATACCCTGAAGTATTCAGTGAGCGAAATCATATATTTACCATATTGTTCAATGGTTTTTAGCTTTGCTTCAAGGAATTTGGTTTCACGAGAATTCAACAGAAATATAGTACCATCGCCGCTTTCGAATTTTTTAATCTCCATTTGGTATAATTGGTAATATCCTGTTTCTACATTTTTGAGCATATCCAAAATTTCTTTATATGCCAATGTCTGTTTTTTTAGGGCTAGTAATTTGGTTTCTATTTCTCTTTGCTTTAAAGTAGTTTCAAACTGATTTTCTATTAACTTTAATTTGGCTGTTTTCAATTCTCCCCTAGAAGTCCTAAAATACAACGGCGTAGAAAATGAAACACCAAACCGATGATTATCTAACGCATTGTTTCCATTTATTGGCAAAATATCTTTGTTTAAATATTGATATTTCAAATCTAATTTTGGCAGGACATAACTTTGTTTTAATTGAATATCGAGCTTGAGGGAATTTGTTTTTTGGAAATAGATCTGCAAATCGGGCTGATAAGAAATGAAACTGTCTATGTTTTCTAGTTGCGCCAAGAATTTGGTTTCTAATTGCTCGAAAAATTTATTTGAGGGAAGTATATTAGATTTTATTAAAATTGGTGTAAACTCAATTTCTTGGTTGGTTTTAACAGAATTCCATAGATGAGCGGTAAATAATATTTTTGTTTTTTCTGAATAAATAGCAACTTCCTTTTGCTTGGTAACAAATTGATTCAATTGCACAGAGGTTTCAAGTGTATCGAACCCGCTGCATCCTCCGGCTACAAACAATTTTCGAATGGCAATTTGTCTATTGTTTGATAGCGCAATAGAAGAACTTAAGATATTTTTTTGTTCTTCGAAAACATACCATGAAATATATTGGTTCCAAATGTTTAAATGCAAATTTTGTATCATTTGCCTTTGTACAATTTCAGACTGCGCTTGAAATACTTTTGCTTGTTTTAATGCTGTTCTTCTTTGATCAGTAATTAGATTTTTCAATGCAGAAAATTCGAAACCCACATAAGATAATCCCGAATTCCCTGTTAATGATTCTGGATTTATATAATTTCCACTATTGTTTTCATAACCAACAAGAGGAGTTATGGGCGATTTTGTATTAAAATCGACTTCAAAAAATTGATTCTGATAATACTTTTTATTGTCTAACGTTTTTTGTTTAAAATCATATTGAATTACGGGATCAAAGTTACCTAAAGCTTTTTGTTGATTGGCTTTGGCATATTGCAATTGCAAAAACGATGAATAGGTAATAGGGTGATGTTTGTTTATATTTTCTAATACATCATGAATGGTTAAAAATTGAAAGGTGTCGGTTTTTTGAGCCGATAATGCAAGTATGAATAATTGAGACAATAAAATTCCTAAAAACTTTAAACGCATAGTTGAATTATTTTTTATCATTTTTGATTATTGGTTTGTAATAATCTGGCGAAAATCCACACATAGTTCTCCATATTTCATACCATATTGGTACTTTCTTTAACAATAAGTAACCATTTGCACCAACGCCAATCCGAAGTTCATTGGGCCAAGGTTTAATTTGACTTTTCGGTTTTACCAAAATTCTATATTTGCCATTTTCATTGGGTACAGAATTAATTGCATAAACCTCACCTGGAAAGGTTCCATAAGTTAATTTGGGCCATCCAGAAAACACCATTGTTGGCCATCCGTCAAAAATAAATTGAACATGATTTCCAACGGAAATTAATGGCATATCAACCGGGTCAATAAATAACTCTACGATATGGTTCATAGAATTTGGAATGATTTTACAAATAGATTGACCTTCTTTAATTGTTTCACCAATTCCATTCAATTTGGTTTCTGTAATAAATCCAGATTGAGGGGCTGTAATGGTGTAGAAACCATTTCTAATGCTATAATTTGAATACGTATTTCTTAATTTTGAAACTTCACTTTCTGTTTCCATTTGTCCAGAAATGGCAGAATATCTTTCGCTTTCGCTTTTCGATAATTTTTCACCGTATTCTGCACTCACATTTTGCAATTCGATTTTTATATTTTCTATTGCTATTTTGGTTTGTCTAATTTTAGATTCTATACCAAGTAGTTTAGAAACAGATTCTTGCAATTTGTTTTTTCTGTTTTCAACATCAAATTGGCTTTTTATATGCTGTGTATACAAAATGCTATCTCGTTCATATTGCTGCTTAGAAATTTTTGCATTTGTTTTTGCTGATTCTAAATCTGCATAATCAGCCTGCAATTTAAATTGCTCTTGGTCAAGTTTATTCTTTATTTTATTGTAAGATAATTCTTTGCTAATTTCTAATTGTTTAATTTGATTGTTTATGGCATCAATTTTAGAACTGTAAGACAGAATTGAATTTTCTTTTGCTTTGAGTTGTATATCAGTTTGCTGCAGAAGATCAGGATTTAAATATTCACCTTTGATTTCAGTAATTACCGCAATAGTATCGCCGGCTTGAACATAATCGCCTTCGTTTATGTACCACTTATTTAATTTTCCTGCAATGACAGATTGAATCTCTTGAGGTCTTTCATTTGTGCCAAATGCAGTGACCTTGCCCTTTGATTGAATACTCTGTGTCCAAGGTAAAAACAAAATCACAATCACAATCAAGAATATGATAAATATGAGTTTGCCAAACCTGTTATTTGTCCAGTTGCTATCTCTGGTAAGAAATTCTAATTGATTCATGATAATTCGTTGATTTCGTTTAATTTTTCGAGTGAAATTCCTGCGTCATACAAATATTCAACTGTTAAAATTAATTTTTCAATAGCTTCAATAAGAGTGAAAACGAGTATTTCTGAGGCAAGAAATTGACCCAAACTGATACTTTGGTTCACAAGTAAATAACTTCCAATAATTAACATTGTGGCCGTTAATAATACTTTGATACCCACTCCGAGCCATGCTTGTTTTAATAAAATCACAAAATGGTTGTTTCTTGAAACTACATAATCCTCTAAAGATTGATCAATTTTATTTGAATTGACATCATTCTTTTCATTTGCAAATTGTTGAATACCTTCGGCTGTTTTGAATTTAAAATAACTTTCAGACCTGGCAGTATTAAACCCACGGTACCAAGTGAATTTCAAAGAAAAATAAACAACAAATCCAACTAATAAGCCAAAAATGATAAAAAATGGATGATAAAAGCAGAGTAATATCAGGCCACAAACTGCTTGTAACAACTTTCCTGTAAAATCGGTAATTAACTTAGAAAAACTCTTTTGAAGGGTAATAATATCTAAAAACTTAGTTGAGGCAGAAGCAACAGATTGCGCATTATCTCCGGAATATTCAGAAATTGCATTTTTGAATTTTATTGTATACCTAACAAATAACTTTCTTTGAAAGCTATCAACAATACTTAGTTGCGCAATTCTAGATAAGCCTAATAAAAATACAGCCCCAGTAATAATGGCAACCAATATTACCCAACTGCTCGACAATCGTCCAGCCAACACAAATCCAATAATTGTTTGTATTCCTAAGGGGATTGTTAAACTTATAATTCCAGCCAAAGCTGCATAAATATATAAATACTTAACACTTTTCTTTTCAAACTTAATAATTTGAAAAAGGGTTTGTAAAGCGAATTGTATTTTCTCCCTCGCTAACTTATTGTTTTCTTGAGTAAAACTGGGGTTGGGGTTATTGAAATTTGCCATTAGGTAGAATTATTCTAAATAGAAACAAATATAATAATTAAAAGTTCTATTTTCCTCTACCTTGAATCATAATTAATGCAGTATTAAACATGATTTTAATATCTAAGCCCAATGACATGTTTTCTAAATATAAAATATCAAATTTCATTCGGTCTATCATTTCCGATACATCTTCTGCATACCCGTATTTTATTTGCCCCCAGCTGGTAATACCTGGTTTAACTCTATGTAATCTTTTATAAATAGGGGCTTTGGCAACAATTTGATCAATGAAAAATTGTCGTTCAGGCCTAGGACCAACCAAACTCATTTGGCCCATTAGCACATTCATGAACTGTGGCAATTCATCTAATCTGGTTTTCCGTAAGAAAATCCCCACTTTGGTTCTGCGATCGTCATTATCGCTACTTAATTGAGGGCCAGAAGTCTCTGCATTTGCGCGCATGCTTCTAAATTTGATAATTTTAAATGAATTCCCTCTAAAACCAATGCGATCTTGTAAGAAGAAAATTGGGCCTTTTGAATCCATTTTTACAAAAAATGCAATTAATAATAAAATAGGAGATAGGCAAATTAAGGCAACAAATGAAATGAAAATATCCATTCCACGTTTGATGAATTTTTGCCAATAAGGCATAACTTCAAAATCAACCTCAGCGAGCATGGTACCCAAAATATTATTCATCTTTACCATTCCTAGTACCAAATTATATTCATTGGGTAGCATTTTTAAGTGAATGTTTTCATTTTGAATTATGTCAATAATTTGAGGGACATATTCAGATTCTTCAGGCTCATTACAAAGAATGATATCTTCAATGTCGTAATTTTTAATAAGTTGTGGAAGGGAATTCCAATTACCAATAACCGAAAGATTGGCATTTTCAATATCAACCAAAGGTTGTTCGGAAATTTGAACCAGTCCTTTGATTATAAATCCTTCCCAAACTTTTGCCGATTCAAGGTCAGCAATAAGTTGTATTGCTTTTGGCCCAGTTCCGATTAGTAAAGTATTATAACCCCATTTTTTACTTCTAATTTTATGGATGGTATAGGTAGAATTAATTAACCTAAAAATCAAGGTTGTGAAAAAATGAAACCCAAACAAAACTCCTAGTGAGCTATAATAATCATAATAATTGGATACGCTATCGTCAAGAATTAAAGCAAAAAACAATATAATTACACCCAATACACTATTGCCGAAGGTGTTTTCAAGTTCTACCAGTCTAGATCTACGTAAAATATGTTGATAGTAACCAGACATGGCATAGAGCATTACCCAAAATAATGGAATAATAATTAGCCCGGCATATAATTTTATATCTTGATTGACAGGAATGGTATAACCATGTTTTACCGCTTCTACATAGTTTTTTCTGTATAAAAACAAAACCAACCAACTAAAAGAAGCCGCTAGCCAATCAAAAAACACATGCCAAAATATTCTGAATTTTTTACGCATCTAGTTCAAATGAGATAAACGGATATTATCAAATAATATTTCACGAGAGCCGGAAAATGATGCAGGTTTATCTATGCTGTAAACAATCTGAAATGTTGTACCCGCTGCTTGACCTTGTATTTCATAGATTAAATCAATATAAAATCTTTTCCAAACATCACCTGTAGGATTTATAAATAAATAAGGAACATATTCAGCGCCATTTGTTGGGCTATTTCTTTTAAGCGCCACTTGAACCGGTAAATCTGTTTTTATATCAAACTCTAAATAAACACTGACTCCGTTAAGCGGTAAGTTTTTGAAAATATCAAAACAACCTAAATCCATCGATTTTAAGCTATCGTTATTTGCAAAAGTTGCAGCAAAGCACTTGGTAGTGCCGCCAAATCTCTTGTTTAATTCAAAAGGCCTACTCACAATTTGCGTTGTATCACCTTTGGTAAGGGATATGGGAATGAGTGTTGAAGTGCTATTTTGGAAATCTTCTTGCCACAAGATTTTAGCATTATTTCGATAAACGAATTTGGGTGTAAAATTGGTGGTTTTATTTCTAGAAAGTGATATAAAAGTATC
>Ga0114971_10001271_pt1 | contig 17164 bp, 9 predicted proteins | sample M_140625_MF_Meta_FD_87320 | JGI IMG/M metagenome (GOLD analysis project Ga0114971, IMG submission 87320) | Freshwater microbial communities from Lake Montjoie, Canada to study carbon cycling - M_140625_MF_MetaG | ecosystem: Environmental > Aquatic > Freshwater > Lake | place: Lake Montjoie...
CCTACAGTGCGGACAACACCGCCACCCAACGACCCACCCCCACCACCAATCCGCTGCTCAACATCTCCACCACCGCCACCGACCCGGATTACCTCAAGCTGGCGGATGCCTTGCCGGAACTTTGACGATGCGATTAACTGTTGGCTCACCCAATGATACATCCAGCAAATTGAACCCTTGGAAAGATTGAATGAAAAGTGACTGGAAACTCAGTGCCTACTCCAATCGGGCGGCCGGAGATTCAGCCCGCCCCCGGCAAAAGCTGGGGGCACAGTGGCAGGTTGGGTGTTGGTTTGGCAGGCTATTTTCGCTGATCTTTTGCGTCGGCCTCTTGCTGCCCGTATCCGTTTCCGCCGAGACCTTGCTTGCTGATGCCAACGACTGTCAAGTGCAGTGGACCCTGTCCTCCCCACCCATCGCCATTGCCGACCTGACTTCCACGTTGTTGCTCACGGGCACGGCGGGCACGGCGGGTAAGGAGCGTTGCCCGGTGATGCCGTTTCAACTTCCGGATTTCGGTGCGGTGAACAATCCATTCCTTTCCGCCAGCTTTTCTTGCAACATTTCCAGTTACACCGGCACGCCCGTGGGCAATGCCGATCTTTACGGCCTGGGCCGCCGTGCGAGTGCAACGGTTTTGACCAATGATTATTGGGCGGGCACGAATGCCGTTGATCCCACGGACGCCACCGTTTTGCAAGGCAACATTCTTCTCGCTCCGCCAGCCGCCGGCATCGTCAGCAGTAGCAGCGCGGGAAGCGCGGCGCTGGTCAATTATCTGAATGTCCAATACGCGGGCGGCGCGGGTGCGGGGCAGTTCGTTTTTCTGCGCCTGAGCACGGACACCGCGCAGACCGGTGTCGCGCGCTGGCAACTGACTTCCGCGGAAGGCGGTGCGGCGAACACCAACAACTGGCCGCAGATCAATTACACCCTCTTGCCGACCAATGCTCCGGTGGACACGGTGCGCGTGGAGACGCGGGCCGACGGCGCGGGCGTCGCCGTGCCAGCCGCGAATCTTGCCACCGGCATGGTGCTGACGAACTTCTCGATTGCCCGCAACGGCGGCGGTGTTTTTCTGAGCAATCTCCCGGCCATCTGGACGCTCACCAATATCACCGGCAGCGTCGCGGCGGGCGATCTGGTGGCCGCGCCCGACGGCCAGAGCGCGCGCTTCACCGCCAGCGCCGGCGGCTCGGCGCGGATCCTTGCCGTGGCGAACGCCACCAACCTGGTCGCGTCCGGCATCATCGCCGTGACCAACGTCGTGCTCTACACCGATACCGGCAGCCCGACAAATCCGCCGTGGATCCAGGTTTCTAACACGATTGCCAGCGCGGGTGGTATCGGCATTAATTATTCCGGTCCGGTGTACGGGTCGCTCATCAACGTCAACAACGCCGCCGTCGAGGTGGGCCTCTACGGCAACCGGCCGATTTCAGTTCCCTCGCAGCGGATCCATGTCGCTTGCAACACCTCTTCGTCGAGCTTCGCAAATTTCACCCGCTGGTTTCAGACCGATGGGAACACGCACGTGCTCCGGGTGTTTGTGGACGATGAAAATACCGCCACCTCCCGCACCGGCACCTCCGAGCACAACGAGGCTTACATGGGCGGCGGCTGGAATTACACCGACAACATCACTTATGAATGGACGGGCCATTACACGCTGGCCTATCTCCGGCAGAGTTTTTGCGGCTTTCAACTTAAAAATTCTGACAACGACTGGGCGTTTCAGCTCAGCGTGAGCGGCACCGGGAGCCTCACGATCAATAATCGCACCGGCACCGACGTGGTCGTCACCAATGCCGATGGCTCCACGAAGCGTTTCAACGGCGGCGGCTTCGACATGCGGGTGCTGGACGATGGCCAGTATTACAAGGTGTGGATTGATGGCGTTTTGTATGGCAATGGCAGTTATACCCGGCCCACTGGAACGACCACCTTTCGCTGGGGCATGTATTTTGGCGCCAACAACCTCAATCCCCCGGCCGATTACCAAATGATTTTTGTCAGCGGCCCGCAAATCAAATCTTGGTCGGGTACTCTGGCCACGCCCACCACCACCGTCACCAAAGCCAACAACACAACCAGTTTGAATACCGGATCCAGCTGGGTGGGCGGCGTGACTCCGGGGCTTTACCATCAGGCGGTCTGGGACAGCACCGTCACCGCCGCGAACACGACCACGCTGGCCAGCGATCAGCAATGGGCCGGTCTTAAAATCGTGAACCCCGGCGGCACGGTCACCATCAATGGCAGTGCCACCCTCAGCCTGGATGACTCCGGGGTGATCCTGACCAACGCCACGCAAAATCTGGTCGTCAACTGTCCGGTGCAATTGACTTCTTCCAGCACTTGGGGCGTGGCCACGAATCGCACCGCGACATTCAATGGCATCCTCAGTGGCTTTCCCGGCTTCACCGTGAATGGCGGCAGCGGCACGGTGACTCTTTCGGGCAACAACACGTTCGCCGGCACCACCAGCATTGGCAACCCGGGAGTCATCAACATCCAGCACGCCAGCGCCCTGGGCAGCACGTCCGGAGGCACTTCGGTATCGCAGGGAGGGGCATTGCAATTGCAGGGAGGGATCAGTTTCGCTGCGGAACCGCTGACGCTGGCTTCCGGAACATCCGTCACCGTGATGCTACAGAACGTCAGCGGTGACAACACGTGGAACGGCCCCATCGGGACCTCGGGATCGGGACAGTTTGTGCGCCTTGCCTCCGACTCGGGCTTGCTCACCTTGGCCGGCACCATCACGGGGAACAACCCGGCCACATCGGTGGTTCTTCAGGGGGGTGGCAACATTCAGGTCAACGGTAAAGTCACTGGCACGTCCGGCTTGTTCTCCGGCAGCACCGGGGCGGGCACGCGAACGCTGAACAACCTCGGCAACGACTTTAGCGGAAACATGTCGATGAGCGGTGGCACGCTGAAATTGGGCGCCAGCGAGGTCATTCCCGATGGTGGCGGTAAAGGCAACGTGGTGATGACGCCGACCAGCCCGAATGTGGCGACGCTGGATCTCGCCGGCTTCAATGAAACCATCAACGGGCTCACCAACAGCGGAACGGGCAGCAGCGTCGTGGATAACACTGCGGGAAACGCCACTCTGACCGTCGGCAACAACAATCAAACCAGCACCTTCAGCGGCATCATCAAGAACACGGTGGGAAGTGTTGCCCTGACCAAAATCGGCAGCGGCACCCTCAACCTTATCGGCACGAACAGTTACACCGGCAACACGACGGTCAATGGCGGCACGCTGCAGATCCTGTTCGCGCATCTGGCAACCAATGCCTCCGTCAGCGTCGCGGCGGGCGCCGTGTTGCGGTTGGACTTCGCGGGAACCAACATCGTGGCGGGCCTGATCACCAACAGCGTCGCGCTGGCTCCGGGAGTCTATAACGACGGTAACACCGCCCCCTTCATCGCCGGCACCGGCAGTTTGAAAGTGGCCGGGATAACTCCTCCGCCGCAGCCGACAATCGGGCCCGTGACCGTGTCCGGAACGAATCTGGTGTTTTCAGTGGCAACGGTCTCGGGCGCCAATTACGTCCTGCAATCGGCGACGAATCTGACGCCGACGATCAACTGGTCGAACGAATCCACCAATGCCGGCACGGGCGGCGCTTTAATGCTCACGGTTCCAATTCAGCCCTCCCCGCCTCAAAAATATCTAAGGTTCTGGGTGTATTGAACCCGACTACCGAAAGTGGGTAGGGGCATCGCGCTGCGATGACCCCCGCCCGGCAGGGCGGAACAAACGGGATAAGATATCCGCCTTGCCTAGGTTAATGGGTTAGACCTCACTTAGGGCACATTCCAAAAATTCGCGTCCATTCGTGTAATTCGCGTCATAGTCTTTGTCTTCATCAGTAGCGTCCAGCGACCCGCTGGAATTCGTGTCTCCCAATCTTTTTCTTAATGTTTTTTTTGACAGCGGGTAGTTCCCGGCGTAGGTTCGCTCCGTCAACTCCATCGCTGTGCGGTGGCTGTTGGCCGGCAAAAACATCATCAACCGCTGGCGGTGCTGGCGGGATTCAGGGACGGTGCTTTTGAATCAGGGGATGCAGCTGCTTCCAAAGTTTTCTTTGGGCCTTTCCCGGTGGGATGGGGTGTAAAGTCAGGCGCGCACAAACGCGGCTGATCAACATCTGAAACCATGAACGTCTGCCTGCAGTAGCAGGGGGACAAACTCTGTCAGGTCGGTTTTAACCGGTCCTGGGCAGTTGGGTTCTGGCCGCGCAGGGTTACTGACTGAAAACGTCTGCCCTTCCGTCTTGGACTCGGAAAGGATCTGATGCATGAGGATAAAACGATTCAGCGCTTCATTGAGCTCCGTGTCAAAGGCGAAGTGTTCACCCGCATTGCCGCCGAACTCAACGTTTCCAAGACCACGCTCATTGCCTGGAGCCATAAGCATCAGCATACCATCGCCAACCTCATCGCCATTGAGCAGGAGAACCGCCTGCACACCCACCTCGCTTCCAGCGAGGCGCGGATGCAAAAGCTGGGCGAACAGCTCCGCGCCGCCGAGATTGAGTTGGCCCAGCGCGATCTCACCAGCCTGTCCACCGGCCGGCTGCTGTCCCATGTCGAGAATCTGCAGCGCCGCTTGCAGCGCGAAGCCGGCCCGATGCGTTTCGTCAACGCCGTGGACCAGATCCCCGAGGATGACTATGCCGACCGCATCCAGATCTGGAATCCGTAAGGTCACGCGCCGCAGCTGGCGTGTCGGCGACCGTCCGCGCTCCCGCTCGGGGCCGCGCTCCCGACCGCGCCCGAATCCATTCACGAAGTTGGCTTCAGCACTGGAATCCTTGATCCGGTTCCATCAATCGCATCCGGACTGGTTCCCGGCCTCCTGTGGCGGCGGTCTGCGACCGTCGCCCCCGGCGCTTTCCCCCGAATGGGAGGAAGCCCTCCGCAAGGCCTATCATCTGCACCCGGACAAACCGTTAGCGGCTGTCCCTGCCTCCGCCAATGGTAAGGACGGTCGCGCTGCGCCGTCCTCGTCGGTCCGTGACCAAAACTGACCCATGAAAAAACACCCTTCCACGGTCCAGAAACGGTCCAATTTTGGATTCTCCATCAAGGACTTGCGCAAATTGTCCAAAATGGACGGTCAAGTTTTCAGGACGCATCATTTATGAACCCGCGCCTTTGGCAACGTCAACCCGGCGAAACCCCCGCCGACTTCATCGCCTTTGTCGCCTTTGTCGCCTACCTGCGCCTCAAAGGCCGCCGCACTCATCGCGCTGCGGCACTGGCGACCGGACGGCCGCCGGGGGCAATTCGCCGGCTCTCAGCCGGATATAACTGGCCCGGCCGCGTGGCCGCGTTCGAGGCGCGTCTGGCCGACGCTACCCAGGATGCCTTGGATGGCCTGATCCGGGCCGCCGTCTCCGCCTCCCAATCCGATCTGGAGCCGTTTCGCGTCCAGGAATTTCTCCTCGCGCATCAAACCATTCAGGCATCGAAACGCTGGCTGGAACTGGCGGCTGATCCGCGCCGGCATCAGGTGTCCCTCAACCAGATTTGTCGGCTCACTGAATTGGCCTTCAAATTAAAGTGCCTCGCCTGCGGCCTGCCCTTCGGCGATGAACAGTGCCGCCGCCCGCGCCCCGAGGAGCATCCAGGTTACCGGCCACGCTCCACCTTCCTGGAGGACGTGCAAAAAAGCTATGGCATCCCGGCCCCCGGTGAATCGCCGCCTTCAAGTTCAGGCGGCACGTCCCAAACTCCTAATTGAACTCAAAAAAAGAAGTCTACGCCCGCATGACAGGGTCATCGCGCTGCGATGACCTTAACGCCCTGGTTGCCGAGTCGCCCGTCGGGATTGTGTCACGGATTTACGTGACACGACCCCGTCCTCTTGCGGTGCTACTTTTCGGTCATAAACTGAAAACTAGGCACCTGATAATGTCCATTGGACCGGTAAAAACAGTCAAACCCAGAACATCCCTCATGATACAGAGCCAACCCCTGAAACTCCGCACGCTCGCCGGCACGGGTTCCTGCAATGGTGTGGTGACCAACAACGCCGGCGGCACGCTGTCGCCGGGCAAGGGCGGCATCGGCACGCTGACGCTTACCAATGCGGTTGTTTTAAATACGGGCTCAACCCTCCGCCAGCCCCATCAAGACCGCTCAGTCCAAGCCGGGCTGGATGCTCGCGGCCGACGTGGTGAGGTTGAACGGGGGCTCCTGGGGGGACCCCTCGATGGGCGGGGGATGGCAAAATCTGCCCGCGCACAAGGCCGGCAGCTCCAGCCTGCCCCCGGGTGCCAATGAGGTCTTTATTGATGGCTCGGCGCAGTGGGTCAAGGCCAAGGGGAAGATGCTGTTCATTCACTCGTGGAACGTGAGCCAGGAGCTTTACTTCTATCAGGAGGATTTGGGTGCGCTGGAAGCAAATCGGGTGCAGCTGAAGGTGGTTCCTTGATCCAGGGCAAAGATGACCGCCACCACCCGTGCCGCCCTCACCTCCGTGTTCAGGATTTTTAAATGATATTGAAAAGTCGATTTCGGTTTGATAGCCTGCCGCTTCTGGCCAGCCTGTTCCTGGCAACGTGGCTGGCCGCGCCGGCGTGGGGCGCACCGCTCCCGCGCAAATGGAATTTCAATCCCGACTGGCGCTTCATCCGCACCAATGTCCCCGGAGCGGAGCTGCCGGCCTATGATGCGAGCCGCTGGAACGGGGTGAGCTGTCCCCACACCTGGAACGACACCGACACGTTCGAGCATTTTTCCGTGGGCGGTCACACCGGCGAGTCCGCCTTGTGGACGGGGGTGGCCTGGTATCGCAAGGAGTTCCTGCTCCCCAAGGAAGCCGACGGTAAAAAAGTGTTCATCGAGTTCGAGGGCGTCCGGCAGATGGCCGATGTCTATCTCAACGGCCGGCATCTTGGCCAGGACAGGACCGGTTTCATCCCGTTCGGATTCGATCTCACGCCCCATTTGAAGGCCGGCCAGACCAATGTGCTGGCCGTGCGGGTGGATAACCGGTTCGATAAACAGTATGAGGGCGAAACGCCGTGGAACCATCCCAACTGGCATCCGCCTCACGGCGGCATCTACCGCAACGTGTCCCTCCACATCACCGACCCGCTGCACGTCACCCTGCCGCTCTATGCGCATCTGCAGACGGAGGGGATCTACGCCCGGGTGGAGTCGCTCACGCCGGAGCGGGCGACGGTGAACGTGGACGCCGAGATTCAAAACGAACATTCCCAAGACGCCGCAACCCGGGTCAACTTCGCCTTGGTGGACCGCGAAGGCCGCACGGTGGCGGAAGCCTCCGAATCGGTCACCCTTGCCGCGGGTAAGAAACTGAAGGTGAGTTCCCGGCTGGCCGTTGCCGATCCGCACCTCTGGCAGCCGGATTATCCCTACGTTTACACCGTGAAAGTGTCGGTGGCTGCCAAGGGCACCGTGCGCGATGTGGCGGAAACCGCGTTTGGCATCCGCAGCTTTCGATTCGATGCCGCCACCGGTTTTTGGATCAACGGACGCAACGTCAAGCTGCATGGCTGGGGCCAGAAGCCCACCGACGAATGGGCTGGCCTGGGGGCGGCGCTGCCGGACTGGCTCAACGATTACACCCTGCGATTGATGTGGCAGGCGGGCGGGAATTTTCTGCGCTGGGGACATTCCGCCGGCCCGGCGGTGGGCGCCGACTTCGCGGATAAATACGGTTTTGTGACGCTCATGCCCGGCGTGGACGGCGAAAAAGATTGCACCGGCATCGCCTGGCAGATTCGGTCTGCCGCCTTCCGCGACCTGATCGTGTATTACCGCAACCATCCTTCCATCTGCCTCTGGGAGGGCGGCAATTACAATGTGAGCCCGGCGCACGCCGCGGAGCTGCGCAAGATCGTGGATCAATGGGATCCGCAGGGCCAGCGCTATTTCGGCTTCCGCATGTCCACCCCGGAAATGCTTCCGTACGTGACGGTGGATGTCACCACCGTTGGCCGCGGCCGCGGCCTGCCCTCGCTGCCGGCGGTGGAGGGCGAGTATGACCGCACGGAAGTCCCGCGCCGGACGTGGGATAAATTCTCGCCGCCGGATTTCGGGAGCCTGGGAAAGAATGAGGCAAACAACACCTACCATTTCAACCAGGAAGGCTTTGCCACCAATGCCCTCTGCGAATGGTGGACGAAATTCGGCAGCGACCCAACCCATTCCGGCGGGGCCAACTGGATTTTCTCGGACGGCCCGCACGGCAGCCGTCAGCTCACCGACGTCGCCCGCGCCAGCGGCGAGGTGGATGGGGTGCGCCTGCCCAAGGAAGCCTATTTCGCGCTGCAGGCCACCTGGGGCAGTGAGCCGCGGGTGCACCTCATCGGCCACTGGAATTATCCCCTCGGCACGGTCAAGCCGATGTACGCCGCGGCCCGGGCGGATGCGGTGGAGCTGTTGGTCAACGGCCGCAGCCTGGGGCTGGGCGCCCGGAGTCTGGACACCCTGTTCACCTGGACGAATGTGGTGTTTGAGCCGGGCGAAATAAAAGTGGTGGCCACCAAAAATGGAAAAATTGTCGCACAGCAAACGAAACAAACGGCGGGCGCGCCGGCGGCCCTGCGGCTCACCCCCATCACGGCGCCCGGCGGATGGCGCGCCGACGGATCGGATGTGGCGCTGGTGGACGTGGAAGTGGTGGACGCGCAGGGACGTCGCTGCCCGACCGATCAGGCGCGCGTGGAGTTTGAGATCCGCGGCCCGGGCATCTGGCGCGGCAGCTACAACAGCGGCCGGGAGGACAGCATCAACCACCTCTCTTTTGACACCGAGTGCGGCATCAACCGCGCCAGCCTCCGCTCCACCTTTGAGGCGGGCGAAGTAACGCTGACGGCGCGCCGAGCCGGACTGCCCCCGGCAACGCTGCGGATCAAATCAATTCCCGCTGCGGCAGTCGGGGGCGTCGCGAAAAAATTCCCCGCGCAGTATTCCGATGACCTTCCCCCGCGACCAATCATCGACGGTGCCGCCTTGGTCGCTCAGGTGGCCGCCCGGAATGCATCGCCCGCCCGGCTGCAGGAGGTTGATGCAAAAGATCGGCTCTTTTCCACGTTCGCTTACACGGGCAACGGCGCGGGTGGCGCGGTGGATCAACTCGCTTCCGGCGTGCTGGCGTATTCAGACGATGCGCTGCGCTATCTGGAGGCGGTGCCGCCTTCCCTCAAGGGGGCGCGGTTGATCCGGACGGCCAACGCGGATCGCCAGTACTGGGCCAACGACTACATCGTGGCGACGGCGGCCCGCGAACTGGATCTGTTCGTGGCTCACGATGAAGCTGCGCCGCGGCCGAAGTGGCTTCAGGAGTATCGGGTCACCAGCGACTTCGTCAAAGTCAACGGACGCAAACTCGCGCTCTACCAGCGCCGGTTGAAGCCGGACGAAAAACTGCAGATCCCCGGCAACGCGGATCAGGGTCAGAATGTCGGGTCCGCCCTGAATATGATTCTCTTTGTTCGCCCGGTGGGAATCACCATGGCGCAGAATCTTTCGCCCTAAGCCGCTTTTTTCGGGGGGCACGGATGCCTGTCACGGTAACGAATAGCGCAGCGGAGTGCCGCCCCGTGAAAAACCCACTCGCATGCAAGGAGTCCTTGGGTATTCGCGGGTTCTGAGGCGGAACCTTGCAGTTAGAAGAAACGCCAAGCAAGCCCTTATTACGGAGATAAAGATGGAGACACGAATCACATGAGTGGACGCGAATTTGGGAAATTTTAACCGCCAAGAACGCAAAGATCAGCAAGGATTTTTAACCGCGAAATACGCGAGATACGGAGGGAAATTTTAACCACCAAGAGTCGAGCCGTATCTTTGCCCGCGTTGGCAGCGGCAGATAGCGGCGCCGGGGCCTTTTTGTAAGCGGGTTTCATTCAATGACAGTAGCCTCCCGGCTCAGTTTTTTCCCCGTGGCGTCCTTGGCGCCTTGGCGGTTCAGTGACCCCCAATTCGTGTTCCTTCGTGGAATTCGTGTCTGGTTTTAATAATGGAATCCAGCGACCCGCTGGCTTGGCGTTTGATTCGGACGGCAGGGTTAAGCCCACTCACCGGGCGGCGGCCTTGAGCTCGTTGAAGCGGTGGCGCATGGCGTCGAGTTGCCTTTTGTGCGCCGGGTCCGCCACAAGATCGTGCTCCTCATGCGGATCGGCCCGCAGATCGAACAGCTGCTCGCGCTGGAAGTCCGGCCAATAGAAATATTTCCAGTCCTTGCGCACCAGCGATTCCGAGGCGGGAATGAAGCGGGTGTTCTTGACGGTGGCATGCTCCTCGAAATATTCCGTCCGCCAGAGAGGCGCCGGGTCAGCCAGGTACAGCGGCGCAAAATCCGTTCCCTGCATGCGCGGGGGCGCGGGAATGCCGACGGCGGCCAGGATGGCGGGGGCCACATCCACGTTGAGGACGAAGTCGTCATTGGTGCCGCCGCGCTTGGGACGGGGCAGGCGCGGATCGCGGACAATGAGCGGCACCCGGATGCTTTCCTGGTGCGGATACCATTTGTCCGCCAGCCCGTGTTCGCCATGGAAATAGCCGTTGTCGCCGATGAAAACGACCAGCGTGTGGTCGAGCTGCCCCTGCCGCTTCAACTCTTCCAGCACCCGGCCGCAGGTGGCATCCACCTCGGTGACGAGCCGGTAGTAATTCTTCATCATGGCTTGGTATTTTTCAGGCGTGTCAAACCGCCAGCGCCAGCGCACCCGGCTTTCGTTCTGCTCGTTGGCAATGAACTCCGGCAGCCGATGGAAGGAATCCGCGGTGGCATTGGTCGGAACCGGTATCACGACCTCCTGATACCACTTCAGGCTGCCGGGCTGCGGCAGGTATTGCAGCGGGTTGTTGTCCTCGGCGTGCGGGGCAAAAAAAGCGAGCGTCAGGCAGAAGGGTTTGTCCTGCGGCCGGGTGCGGAGAAAATCCAGCGCGTCGTTTTCGTTTTTCTGAGTGACGTGAATCTTTGAGCCATCCGAATTGGTCAGCCAATGGGTGCCGTAATAGGCGCGGCCAAAATCAAAATTCGCCGCCGGGAACTTTCCGTTATGCCATTTGCCCACATGACCCACGTAATAGCCGTGGGCGCGCAGCAGGCCGGGATAGGTCTCGGCCCACGGGGTGTTGAACATATTGAACCCCGTCGTTCCGTGGCGCGACATCCATTGGCCGGTGAAGATCGAGGCCCGGCTCACGCCGCAGATCGGGGTGGTGACGCCGGCATGGGTGAAGCGCAGGCCTTCCTGGGCCAGGCGGTCCACATGGGGGGTCTGCACCACCGGATTGCCCGCGCAACCGAGGGAGTCATAGCGCCAGTCGTCGGCCAGCAGGACCAGGACGTTCAGCGGCGGTTCGGCACCGCGGACAGCGTGGGCGCTGAGCCAGCACAGGGAGAGTCCCAGGCAGGCGGATCGCAGGATCTGATTCATGATGGGATGGAGCCGACGCTGGGGGGCGATGGCTGACGGGTCAACGCGCGAGCTGGGGTTTCATCTCCGCATACACGGCGACCGCTTGGGACCGGGAATGCACGTGGAGCTTTTCGTAGATCCGGCGCAAATACGTGTCCACCGTGTGCTGGCTCAGCTTCATGGCTTCGCAGATCTCCTTGAGCAGGTAACCCCGGGCCACCAGCTCGAGCACCTCCTGTTCCCGCGTGGAAAGTTTGCCCAGTTCGGTTTCCGGGCCGGCGGGGGCCGGTTTTTGAAAACATTGCACCACCTTGCGCGCGATGCCGCTGCTCATGGGGGATCCGCCCCGGCTTACGTCGCGCAGCGCGGCCAGCAGTTCCTCGCGTGCGGTGTCCTTCAACAAATAGCCCGTGGCGCCAGCCGTCAGCGCGTTGAAAATCCGCTCCGGATCCTCGTACACGGTGATCATGATGAACTGGGTGGCGGGCAGCTTGGCTTTCAGCTGCCGGACGCATTCCACCCCGTTGAGCCCGGGCAGGTTGATGTCCATCAACACCACGTCGGGTTTTTCCTGGGGAAGCGCGATCGAGGCCTGCAGTCCATCGCCATACTGGCTGAGCAGGCGGAAGCCGTCCGCCGCCTTCAGCCACTTGGCGTAAATGGCACGCAACGAGACATCATCCTCCACAATGGAAACAGCGATGGTCATTTTATTGGCTGAGCCGGCACCTATCCTAACCCCCGGGCCGGCGGCCGGCTTGTCACGGGAATCCGTGACATCCCCGACAGCGCGGCGGGCGGGCGGGCGGTTGGATTCGCTCGGCTTAGGACGGTTCATAGGATGATTTCAAGTGGACATGGAAGGAGAGGCGGGTTCCCCGGCCGGGTTCGCTCTGCAATTCGCAGCGTCCGCCGATTTCCTCCAGGCGGCGGCGCATGTTGCCCAGTCCATACCCCGAGGTCGCTGCCGGAACGGGCTGGCCCGGTGGCGCCGGCTCTTGGGTGCTGGCAGAAAACCCTCGGCCATTGTCTGTGACCCGCAGCTCAAAACCGGAATCTCCCGGAATCAAGGCAATCTGGACTTCCGAGGCGGCGGCGTATTTGACCACATTGTTCAGCGCCTCCTTAAAAGCTAGAAACAAATTGTGCCGGACTTCTGCTGACACCGGGAGCTTGGACAACTGCATGGGCATCTCCAGACGGCAGCGGATTCGCGCCAGCTTCAAAAAGCTCTGGGCGTACTGGCTGAGGTAGTTGGCCAGGCTGTCCAAGGTATCGTGCGCGGGATTGACCGCCCAAACCACCTCTCCCATCGCGTGCGTCAGGTCCCGGGCGGTGTGATAAATCTGCGCGAGATTTGCGGTCGCCGTTTCCATGTCTCCTGCCCCGCCCCCGGCCGGCTGGCTCAGCAGGGAAATGCGCGTCAGGCTCGCCCCCAAATCGTCATGAATGTCCCGGGCGATGCGGGCTCGCTCCTGTTCCAGGGCCCGCCGGGCTTCCAGCTGACGGAGTTTTCGTCGATAGCGCCGCCGGGCCACCAGTGCCACGCCGCCAGCCAAGCCGGCCAGCGTTACCGTCCCGGAACCGATTTTGAACCACCAGGTTTCCCAGAAGAAAGGGGACACTGTAAGAGCCAGCGTGGCACCGGTCTCATTCCACACCCCGGAATTATTGCAGGCGATGACGCGAAACTCATAGTTGCCGGCCGGCAGGCGGGGGTAGGTGGCGCGATGGCTGGGGCCGGCCTCCACCCAGTCCGTATCGAAGCGGCTCAGGCGATAGCGATAGCGAACACTCTCCGGGGAAACATAACTCAGGGCGGCAAAATCAATGTCCAGTTTGCGATGGTCCGGCCCCAAGTGCAGCGAGGTTTTGAGGTCGTGCAGATCCCGCATCGTGGTGGCCGGGCGCCCTTGGAGCGGCCAGCCTGCATTGTAGGTGGCCACGACGTGATCATCCACGGTGACGCGCTCCAGCAAAACGGGAGGCGGCTGTCGATTATTCCGGACAGAATCGGGCTGGACGGCCAATAAACCGCTGAAAACGGCAAACACGAGTTGTCCCGCATGCGTTTTGGTTGCCGAAGGGCAGAAATCCCGGCTCGGACGCATGGGGGTCAATCCATCCCGCCGACCAAACGCCTGCGGATTCAACTTGGGAAGCCGCCCGGTCCAGAAGGAATCCAAATCGGCGAAACGGATCCGCGACAGCCCGCGATCGCCGTTGATCCAGAGATTCCCAAGGTCATCGGCCAGCATTTGCGAGATGAAGTCATCCATCAGGCCGTCCGCCGTCGTCAGCCGCTGATACCTCCCGCGCTTGTAACAACCCAGACCATCGCCGGCGTAGCCGATCCACAGGCTGCCGTCGACCGTGGCCAGCAGCGAGCGCACCGCCATGGGAAACGGTTCTATGATGGTCGGTTCCGCCACCAAGGTTGAGCCGGAAACTTGGAAAATCTGTCCTTCCGCAGTGCCCAGCCAGATCGTTCCATCGGCGGTCTCCACCAAAGCCCGAATCACGCCCAACGGCTGGGGGTGGTAAATCGGCTGCACCTTTCCATCCCGCACCCGCTGCAACTGGTTTGGCCGATACGAAGCCACCCAGACATCCCCAGTGGTGCTGACCAGCAGGCTGCGAATCGTGTCGCTTGCCAAACCGTCTGCTTGCCGCCACTCGCGCCAGGTTCCGTCCTGATAATATTTCAAGCCCTGATCACTGGTGCCCACCCACACGCCCCCCCGGGCATCCGCGGCCACACAGGTGGCGGTGCGCCCAGGCCAGTTCGTGCCGTCGCCCATCAATTCCCATCGGTTTTCTGTTCCGCGAATCAGCTGGCCATTCTGCCCCACCACCCATAACCCGCCGTGTGCGTCTTCAGCAACGGATTGGGCGGCTTCAAAAGGAAGTCCCGCTTCCCGTCCGACTAACTCCGCCGTGCGCGGGCGAATCTGGTTCAAGCCACCGCCCTCCGTGCCGGCCCAGATATTCCCCTCGCGATCCTCCAACAAGCAATTGATGGTGTGCTGCGAGGTCGGCACACTTTGGACGTGCCGGCCGTCCCAATGGAAAAGTCCACTCTCAAAAGTGCCCATCCAAATTCCACCGGCCCGGTCCGCGAGCAACATTTTGGGACTAGAATTGAAAGGTAAAGTTGCAACCCGCACCGGAACTTGTCCCGCCTGCAGGGTGAAAAGACTGTCGCCTGCCGCGGCCCACAGCGTAGATTTCCCTCCCGAAAGGATCGCCCGCACCGGCGATTTGAAACTCGGGAGAAGACCCCAACCCTCCTCCCGCCAAATGGCAAGCTGTTTCCCCTTGGCACACCAGATCGCCCCCTGCGCATCGGAGGCGACCACCAGATCTCCGGGTTCCACCCACGTGTCAGGCAAATCAACCGTCTGGACCGTGCCATGAAAGATTCGCCGCAACTGGCCCGAGGAATAAACAACCCACACCGCCCCCGCTGCATCGTCTGTCATCTGCACAACCGTCGACTGCGCGCTGAGTAGCATGTTCGACGGAGTGAAACTGTCCATCCCCTCGCGCCTCAGGCACAACACCGGCCCGCGTTCCATGGCCAACCATATCTGGTCGCGATGATCCCGAAACATCGCCCGAACCGCCCGGCTTGGCAGTGAAGCGGCATTGGGTAGCGGCAGCGGAAAAAATTTCTGCCCGTTGCAACCCATCAGACCATTCCGGGTGGCAATCCACAAATATCCATCCTCCGTCTGCGCAATGCCGGTGATGCTGTTATCCGGCAGCCCCTCTTCGGTCTGATAAGCCCGATAAATCCAGGGAGAGGCCAGCATATCCGCGTGCGCGGGGGAAAGACCGCTGGCCGCCCAAGCGGCCGCTGCCAGAACAAAGCCGGAGGCGCGAGACATCCAACGGGACATGCCGACATGTTCCGTCACCGGGGGAAAAAATGCAAGCGGCAGCGGACCGGGGCGCAGGGCTTCGCTTCCTTGCAGGACTGTCGGGGCGGGGATCCGCCCCCTCGGGGAAGGGTTACTGCGGTGGAGCGGGAACCTTGGAGGGGATGAATGCGTTCAGGTAGGCGGCGAGCGAGGCGATTTGCACGTCGTTGAGCGGGCCACCCTCGGCGGTTGAAAACGCGGGCATGAGTGATCCGGGCTTGCCGTGCTGGATCCAGGTGCGCCAGAAATCTTCGCTGGTCGGGGTTTTGAGGGCATGCAAATCCGTGACCATCGAAGCGCGATGCGGCGATTCATGGCAGATCCCGCAGGCGACCTCGTAAAGTTCCTTGCCATATTTGCCCACGCCGGGTTTCACATGGCAGGTGGCGCAGTCGCCCTTGAAAACCGCCTGCCGATCCACCTTGGCCGCCTCCATCGCCCGGGCACGGTCGGCGTCGGTCATGGTGAGGACCACCGGCGGCAGCAAATTGATCCGCACTGAGAGGTTCAAATTTCCCTGGTCGGTGGCGACATTGATGGTTTTGAACAAGGTGCCGCTTTTGCCGGCAAGATTGACACTGATTTTCAATGAGTGGCTCGACCCCGGAGTAATCGTCCAGGGCACCGGCGGCAGTTCTGCGGTCGTGCAACCGCACGAGGGATGCACGGAAAGAATCGTCACAGGAATCGGCACGCTATTGGTAAACGCAACCCGGTTGGTGCTTCCTCCGCCGCTGTTGCCCCGGCCACTTTTTTTACCGCGAACCCCGACGCTGCTCCCGGGCGTCACGTTGGTGATCCAGCCGGTCTCAACCATCTTTGCGATGTTGGTGAAGCTAAAGATGAACCGGGCAAAATCCTGGCCGTTGGTGGCGTCCACCGTCTTGAAAATACCATCCCACGCCAGAACGCCCTCCGGCAACGGCTGGCCCGCCCGCGACAAGTCCGGCACGTAAACCGCCGGGGTGGTGGCCAGGCTGGGGACAGATGGCGGGGCCATGGGGACGATGGCCCGTGAGGTGTCAGAGGGGGTGGCGCAGCCGCCTCCCCATAAGAGCAATGCCCCGCACAAAACCACCGCGGCAATCCAGTGACCAATGAGCTTCATAAATGACAGGCGGAGCATAATGAGCGCTCCAAGGCTTGACCAGAGACAAATCGAGTCACAAACCTGGCCTTTCCACCCCGGTTTTCCCAGCAATGGAAAGGGTGGCGTGCTGCGCCGCCCCGGGGGCTCCGCTGCAAAGATGGGGTTTTAAAATGGGCAGTCCGGCGGCAGGGTCGGGTGAATCTGATTTTCCAAGGCAGGATCAATCGCTATCTCCCGAGCTGAAGGTGATGGTGACTCCAAGCGCGCTGGCCAGATCAACCTTGAGGAGGATTTCCAGGGCGTGCACCTGGTCGAGGGCTTTCTGGAGGGCTTCGCGTTTGTCCACGGCGGCCTGTTCGAGCGGTTCGCCGATGGCGCGGGTTGCAGCGAGCGCAGCGGCGAACTGATCCGTGATGCGCTGGGCCAGGCCCGGGTTCAGGGGTGGAAGCAGGGCGGCCAGGCCCGGTCCCTGGACGCCTTGATAAAATTTTTCCACGCCCTCGAGGGAGGCGATCACGCCGGCAAGCGAGCTGCCGCTGGGGCTGCGCTCCAGGCGGTATTGTTGCCGGGAGATCGGGGAAGGCAGCACGAGCACAAAATTCAAATGCTTTTGATCCAGGTCTTCCAGGGCCTGGGCGAGCTGGTTCACCACCTGATTGAGGCTGGCTTCTCCGGCGGCGGCGAATTGTGCGGCGGCTCCGGAATCGCCCGGGGCATTCCAATCTGCAGCC
>Ga0114971_10001276_pt1 | contig 17143 bp, 15 predicted proteins | sample M_140625_MF_Meta_FD_87320 | JGI IMG/M metagenome (GOLD analysis project Ga0114971, IMG submission 87320) | Freshwater microbial communities from Lake Montjoie, Canada to study carbon cycling - M_140625_MF_MetaG | ecosystem: Environmental > Aquatic > Freshwater > Lake | place: Lake Montjoie...
GAAATTGTAAAAATGGCCAATTAGCTTAATCAGTCATTAATTCCTGCAAGGCCCATTGCACATGTTCGCGCACGATTCTTGATTCATCTGACAAACCGGCTTCAAGTAAGGATTTAAAGCTAGGGTCATGCGTATTACCAATGGCAACCGCTACATTGCGGCGCAGACCTGACCGGCCTGTTCGTAAAACAGGCGTCCCGAAAAACGTGTGGTGAAACCAATCATCAGATGCCAAATTGATAAAGAGATCTCCTAAATTAAGCGCCCCAAAGCTCGGGTTCCATTTGAACACTGCTAACTGATCAGGAGATGCAAGCGAGTTCCAAGGGCAAATGTCAATACAGATATCGCAGCCAAAGATTCGATTTCCCATCAATGGTCGTATCTCCAACGGAATACTTTCCTTGGCCTCGATTGTCCAATAACTGATACACCGTCGCGGGTCCAGTACATTTGGAGCAACAAGAGCTCCCGTTGGACAAACTTGAAGACATTTCGTGCAAGCACCACAGTTGCCCATCTGGGAATCTGGCTTATCTGGTTCGATCACTGCCGTTGTCAAAATGACAGACAAAAAGACATAATTACCAAATCCCGGAACGATGACATTTGTATGACGCCCCTGCCAACCAATTCCAGCGCGTACGGCAAGCTCTCGCTCAGGAATCGGTGCTGAATCCGTAGCTGCCCTTGATACTGATCCAGGAATGAACGCTTCAACCACCTTCATCCCTTGCTTTGTCATCGACCGTATAACCTTGTGATAGTCCAGCCCCTGAGCATACTTGGCGATTATTCCTTGATCTGGGGTAGCAACAATGGATGGGTGGTTATAGGAAACCGCGAGCACGATCGCCGTTTGTGCACCATCGAGCAGCTCAGGGACACCCAAATGCCCCGTCCGAAGCTCCCGGCGTGTCGATAACCAGAGCATTTCTCCGGCATAACCAGCATTGGTCCATGCTCGCCAGTAGCTTTGATGCCGACTTGGTAATGTGTCTGTAAACCCAACCAGCGAAAACCCACAGGCTATCAAGGCATTCCGAAGTTGTTCTTTGGATTCAAAATCCATCATCGATGTATCCCTTCATAATCTCGAAGGCAATCACAGGCTCCACCTTGAGGAGTCGAAAAACCATTCGCGTCAAAACGATACAATCGGGCATCATGTCACTCATACCGTTTGACAGCCCGTTTCGCCACGGTTTTGTCCGAGTTGCTGTTGCCAGCACCGTTATCACAATCGCAAATCCAAAAGCGAATGCATCCGCAATCGTGCAGCTGATTCACGATGCGCAGGCTAAACACATTCAAGTCTTGGTTACGCCGGAACTTGGTCTAACGGGCTATACCTGTGATGAGCTGTTTCAACAGACCGTGTTATTGGATGCAGTAACGAATGCTTTTCAGGCGATTTGTGATGCCACTACAGGGTCTACATTGTTGTGTTTCGTCGGTGCTCCGATTCGTGTTGGCGGAAAGCTCTACAATTGTGCCGTTGCCCTGAACAATGGTCGTATTGTCGGTGTAGTACCAAAACAGCATTTGCCCGGTTATCGGGAGTATTACGAGCCAAGATACTTCACTGCGTTCGATGGTGATACGACAGAAATTGAAATCAATGGCCAGAAGGTACCGTTTGGTCGCGGTTTACTGTTCCAGCTCGGTGATGACATTACGAAACTTATCGGGGTCGAGATTTGCGAAGACGCTTGGGTTCCGGACACACCATCGACAAAACTAGCACTTGCTGGGGCAACCATTATCTGCAACCTATCGGCATCCAATGTTACGACAGGAAAGCCCGACTACCGTAGACAGCTGATTACCAGTCTTTCGGCACGATTGATTTGTGCTTATGCGTATGCATCCGGAGGGCCAGGTGAATCATCCAACGATGTTGCTTGGGATGGACATTGCATCCTTTCTGAGAATGGGTCCCTACTTGCAGAGCATCAGGCTTGGCTGGATGCTTCATCGAAGATCACCGTCGCGGATATTGACATCGACCGTTTACTCCATGACCGGTTAAAATTTCATACTTTTGATGGATCTAAACCAAAGTTCACTGTCAAGACAGTTAGCGCACATTGCGCTCATAACGTGGCCCTCCTACGAAATGTCCCGCAGTTCCCGTATGTTCCATCAGACCTCGGGCAACGCGACGTGCGCTGTGAAGAGGTATATCAGATTCAGGTTGCAGGCCTTGTTCAGCGCCTACGGTCATCCGGTGTTCAACGGATGGTTATTGGAATATCTGGTGGTCTCGACTCGACACATGCGGCCTTGGTATGTTGTCGGGCTGCCGATGCACTTGGCTGGAGTCGTAGCCAAATCACGGCCGTGACGATGCCCGGTTTTGCAACATCAGCCCGTACACTTGAGCAAGCCAACTTATTGATGTCTCTCCTCGAAACGGATGCATCCACGATCGATATACGTCCAAGCTGTATGCAGATGCTGCAGGACATTGGGCACCCCTTTGTCAATGGTGAGCCCATCTACGATGTCGCTTTCGAAAATGTACAGGCCGGGGAGCGAACCAGCCATTTGTTTAGACTGGCAAACCACATCGGTGGAATCGTGATTGGTACGGGAGATTTGTCAGAGCTTGCCCTTGGTTGGTGTACCTATGGTGTAGGTGACCACATGAGTCATTACTCCGTAAATTGCAGTGTTCCGAAAACGCTTATTCAATATCTGATTAGATGGCTAGCCGATGATGATCGCAGCAGCAAACAGCTTCGTACAGTCCTATTGGACATTGTAGAAACTGAAATATCTCCAGAACTAATCCCGGGTATCGAAGGCGCGACGCAGCCATCACAGCGCACGGAAGCAAAGGTTGGACCATATGCCCTCCAGGATTTTGCACTGTACTACCTCACCCGCTTCGGCTTTACCCCAGCCAAAATTTATTACTTGTTACAACAAGCGTGGGGATCAACCTACCACTCCGATGAACTTGCAATATGGCTTGAGCTGTTTATAAAGCGCTTCTTTCAGAATCAGTTTAAACGCACTTGCATTCCCAATGGCCCCAAAGTTGGTAGCGGTGGGAGCCTTTCTCCTCGCGGTGATTGGCGTATGCCAAGTGATGCGAGTAGTGAACTTTGGTTAGAAAACTTGCGTGATGCGCACAGAGAAGTTCAAAATCTAAATAATCCAATTCCTAAGCAATAGTAATTTCCATTAATGACGGAACATCCGAGTCGGTGATTCGGTATACTCTGTTGTACTATTGTGGCAATGGTCGCAGTATTCCAAATGTTAATCAGGGGAACGATTGTATGTCTATCGCGCTGGAAGTATCGACGGAAGTAATGGACACCTCCTGCCCACTCTCTTTGACAGAGCGTGCTGCACAGGAAGTCATGGATATCCTTGAGCAACAGGGTAACCCTGAGGGTATCCGACTTCGTGTATACGTAGCAGGTGGCGGATGCAGCGGTCTGCAATACGGACTTGCACTGGATGAGAGCATCGACGAAGGTGACGAAGTATTTTCCACAAGCGGTGTGCAAGTAGTTCTCGCACCAATGGACATCAAGTATCTCCAAGGAGCTCTTGTAGACTATGTGACCACTGCGATGGGTGGCGGCTTCAAGGTAGAAAATCCAAATGCCGTAAAATCCTGTGGATGTGGGTCTTCTTTCTCTGTAGAAGATGACACTGAAGGACGAACGATCACTGGTGGATGTGGAAGCTGCCCAAGTAAAGGCTAGTTTCTGACCGCGATTTCGACGAGACGCCTCCATGGCATCGCCATGGAGGCGTTTTTTATTGACTTTTTCTGGAACTTAAATCTGCTGAACCTGTTGGGACAAACATCAAGCATCGGAGCAAACTGTGCGACCACCTCTCTCAATGTTACAAGGACAACAAACCTATAAGGATTGGGATGACGATCTACGTTTTGCGAAAGCACTTACACACAAGCACGCAAAAAGCTTTAGCGCGGGAATTCGGTTTTTCCCTCGCGACGTCCGTGATGTAACCTATGCGATTTATACGTTTGTTCGTTTGCCGGATGACATCGTAGATGAGCAGGGTTTGACCGATGACCAGGCATCTGCTGCGCTAGAGACGTGGATGAACAACTGGCAGCACGCTTATGACTCAGGTACTGATGACTGCCATCCAGCGTTTCGCATGATGCGCTACGTGATGAACCGGTACAACATGCCACGCAGTCTTGTAGATGACTTCTTTACGGCGATGCTAAGCGACACGCGCATAAAGAGATATCACTCCTATGCAGAACTCAATGCTTACATGCATGGAAGCGCAAGCGTTGTTGGTGAAATGATGGCCCTTGTCTGTGGTGCGTCCCATCCAGATGCCATACCAACCGCACGGGCACTGGGTGAAGCGTTTCAAATGACAAACTTTTTGCGTGATGTCCAAGCGGACTTTGAGCAACGTGGCAGAATTTATTTGCCATCCGATATGCTACGCCGCTACGACTCATCACATGATGCCATCGTCCATCAGGTGGCTGATGACAACTGGAAGGCAGCCATCCGGGACTTGGTCGCCCATACAAGATCCCTTTATAAAACGGGACGGTCTGGAATCAAGCACCTTTCTCCTGATTGTCAGTTTGGCGTGGCACTCGCTGCAGATATTTATGAGGCAATCTTGGATCGAATTGAGGCAACCGACTACAATGTGTTTAAGGGGCGTGTCCATACATCGACAGCACATAAACTGATGATTTTTGGCAAGCGTAGATTGGCACTTAGTCACTAGTGAAACTAACCAAAGCATCGAAGGTTGTCATTATTGGTGGTGGTTTCGGCGGGCTTGCTGCTGCTGCCCTCTTATCCTGCTCTGGTTTATCGGTGCAGCTGCTTGAGCGTAACGCTACCTTGGGTGGCCGAGCTCGAGTATGGACTGAAAACGGTTTTCGCTTCGACATGGGGCCATCCTGGTATCTAATGCCAGACGTCTTCGACCACTTCTTCAAACTGTGTAACCAAGACGTAGATACTGTTCTCCCTACTAAGCGTCTCTCGCCCTCCTATCGGGTCTACTTGCCTGGAAGTGACTCTCCGGTTGACATGTACTCGGACATCGTTCGCGATGGAGCAACGCTAGACCAGTTCTTCCCTGGAAGCAGTAAGAGTCTGGCAGCTTATATCAAAACGAGCAAAAGTCACTATGACCGCAGCCTCAGATCGTTTATCCCCCGGAATGCTGATACCTTCTTCCACTACATGACGCTGGCGACGATGCGTGATGGCTGGGGTTTACCAGTCCTCCTTTCCATGGAGAAGCATCTAACTAAGTGGTTCAAGAACGATACAGTAAGACGCTTTCTTGCGTATCAAACCCTTTTTCTAGGGAATGCTCCTAAGGAAACACCAGGCGTTTTTTCCGCCATGAATTACGTTGATTTTGCCATGGGAGTGCACTATCCAGATGGTGGGATCGGGGCCATTGTCTCTGCCATGGCCAATATCATCACAAAAGCCGGTGGGACAATAACCACAGGTGCAGATGTGCACTCGATTGACATCGAAAAAGGTTCCGCGCAGTCCGTCACGTTATCCGATGGTCGGGTATTCGATGCGGACATCGTTGTAGCGAATTCTGACTACCACCATGTGGAGTCGGTTCTACTCCCGAAAAAGTACCAAAGTCTTGATCAAAACTACTGGTCAAAGAAGCGACCCGCACCAAGTGCTGCAATTCTGTATTTGGGAATCACTGGAGAAGCGCCAAAGCTTGAGCACCATACGCTCTTGTTCCCGGATGATTGGGATTTGAGTTTTTCAGAGCTCTTTCAAGGACATTCGTTACCGACAGATCCGAGTATCTACGTATCTTGCCCTAGTAAGACAGACTCAACCGTGGCACCGCCCGGACACACGAATTTATTCATTCTAATGCCTTGTCCTACTGGACTGACTTGGACACAGGAGTTGAAGCAGGAATGTACTGAGCGCTTACTCGATATTCTTGAGCAGTCTTTTGCCATCGATGGAGTTCGAGATCGCGTAGTTGTTCAAAGATTTTATTGTGGTGAAGATTTTTCCAACGACTACTGTGCCTGGCTGGGGAATGCTCTTGGTGGTCAGGCGCATACCTTATCGCAATCCAGCTTTATGCGGCCTCCTGCTCGCAGCCGGAAAGTGGACAATCTATTCTTTGTGGGAGCAGGTACAAACCCCGGAATCGGTATGCCAATGTGTCTGCTCTCAGCAGAAATGTTGGTAAAACGTTTGTTCAAAACAGGTGGGCCAGGTCTCCTGAAGCAGCTTCCGCGCATCTAGGTTTCCGCCCAAATTGCTTGCGTCACAATTAAAAACACCCCACGAAACTAACATGTGTCGTGGGGTGACTCTACCAAGATCCGTAAAATTAATCTTCGAGGAGTTCCTGTTCTTTAGTCTTCGCTAAGGCATCCAGCTCACCCATAAACCGGTCAAGAACCTTCTGGATGTCTTTTTCTACGCGCTTGACATCGTCTTCGGTCAGCTCATCATCCTTCTTAGCGGCGTCAATGCCATCACGGCGGATGTTCCTCAATGAAACTCTGGCTGCTTCCGTCTTCTGACTCAACTGCTTTACAAAGTCCTTACGGCGATCTTGTGTAAGCGCAGGTACATTGAGGCGAATCGTCACTCCGTCGTTGTTTGGATTCATTCCCAGATGTGAGTTGTTGATTGCTTTTTCAATCAACGGCAACGCACTAGCATCCCAAGGGGTGATGAGGAGAACTCTTGGTTCAGGAGACACAACCGTACCGAGCTGATTTACAGGCATCGGTTGTCCGAAGTAATCAATGCGAAGGCCATCCAGCATTGCCGGACTGGCACGTCCGGCACGCAGAGTGTTGAAGTCTGCCTGCGCAGACTCAATTGACTTACGCATGCGTGACTCAGTATCCTTCAGAATGTCAGAGACGTTCATTGCTTAATCCTTCCAACGAGTGTACCGATTGGTTCACCTTCAACCGCACGCTTGATGTTACCGGAGATTCCAATATCAAAAACAATAATTGGAAGGTCATTTTCCATACAAACAGCAAACGCAGTAAGGTCCATCACCTTGAGCTTGCGCTCAATGGCTTCATCGAACGACAGTGTTTTATACGGCGTCGCATCGGAGTGTTTGCGTGGATCTTTGTTATAAACCGCATCCGTACCATTCTTTGCCATAAGCACAACATCAGCGCTTAACTCAACGGCTCTCAGTGCCGCGGCAGTGTCCGTTGTAAAGTACGGATTACCTGTACCTGCAGCAAGAATCACCACGCGACCTTTTTCCATGTGGCGAATGGCGCGGCGCCTGATAAACGGTTCCGCAATTTGTGGAATAGGAATCGCCGTTTGCACACGGGTCTGAACGTCAAGCTTTTCAAGACTGTCCTGCAATGCGACAGCATTAATGACGGTCGCCAACATCCCAGCATAGTCAGCAGACGTCCGTTCCATGCCTTCATCGGCGGAAACCGAGGAGCCCCGCAAAATGTTACCACCACCCACGACAATAGCTACCTGTACACCGGATGCAGCTACATCGGCAATCTCACTGGCTATCTTCTTAATGGTTACTGGCGATATTCCGAAACCCTGCTCTCCGGAGAATGCTTCTCCGGAGAGCTTTAGAAGCACACGGCCAAACCTTGGCCGCGAGTCATCGGGAATCATTCGGCAACTTGCTTTGGCGTACCTTCGCCAACTTCGAAGCGGGTAAAGCGTGCAATGGTGCCATTTTGGTCCTTCGCGAGTTGTCCGACAGTCTTCTTATCTTCACGGATGTAAGGCTGTGACAGAAGGACGATTTCGCCAAGGAACTTTCGCATTCGGCCATCCACCGCAGACTGAATTGCGGGCTCTGGCTTCCCGACCATCTTGGGATCGTTCTTGGTTTGATCTTCAACGAATGCACGCTCTTTAGCGACGACATCCGCTGGAACGTCTGCGTCGGAGAGGAAGCGTGGCTTTGCAAAACTGACGTGCATTGCAACTTCAAGACCGAGGCTAGCAGTGGTTGCTTCTACAAGCACGCCAATGCGTCCGCCTTCGGATCCAGATCCACCCGGGTTGTGGACATAGGCAGTGATAACTCCTTCTCCAGCCACGTAGCGGACAGTCCGTCCAAGGACGAGTTTTTCACCGATGCGCTTGATTGCATCGTCAATCTTCGCACCAACCGTGATGCCACCAAGATCGGCAGCAAGAACGCCTTCGGCGGTTGCAAGGTCATTGCCGGCAACAACTGCAGCAATCTCACGGGCCAAAGACCGGAATTCTTCATTACGTGCAACAAAGTCTGTCTCAGAATTGAGCTCGATCAATGCACCAAATTTGCCATCATCGGATACGTGCGCCATGACCAGGCCTTCGCCAGCAACGCGCTCGCCACGATCCTTAGTTCCCTTTTTACGCAATAACTCGATTGCCGCTTCAAGGTCACCTTCGGTTTCGGTCAGTGCCTTCTTGCACTCCATCATTCCCAACCCTGTACGCTCGCGAAGTTGGGCTACGAGACCAGCAGTAATTGCAGCCATGTTACTAATCCTTCCAATAACTTTGTTTATTCAAGGAGATGGGCAGGTACAAGGCCTGCCCATCGTCAATCAGTCTACGAAACGCAGTCGAAACCTACTCTTCAGTAGGTGCTTCCGTTCCATCGCTTACGATGTGACCATCGCCATCATAGGTAAAGTCGAGGCCCTTGGCATCTTCTTCCATCTGGCGGCGGCGTGACTCAGCAGCATCAAGTCCAGCAGCATCGTCTTCAAGTACATCGAAGCCATCGATTGCAGCCACAGGAGCATCCTCCCACTCGTGCTGCTTGACTTCAACAATCGCTTCTGCAATCTTCTGAGTGATCAGCTTGATTGCACGGATTGCATCGTCGTTTCCTGGAATGATGTAGTCAATTTCATCCGGATCACAGTTGGTGTCCACAATCGCTACGATAGGAATACCAAGCGACCGAGCTTCGGCTACCGCAATGTGTTCCTTCTTCGTGTCGACGATGAACATTACTGCAGGAAGGCCTGGCATGTCCTTAATACCGCCGAGGAAGCGCTCAAGCTTATCCTTCTCTTCGGTAAGAATCGCAGCTTCCTTCTTCGTGAGCTTAAGGAAAGTGCCATCCTCTTCCATTGCAGTCAGGTCACGAAGACGCTGAATACGGGACTGGATCGTCTTGAAGTTTGTCATCATGCCACCGAGCCAACGCTCGTTGACAAAGTACTGACGGGATATCTGCGCGGCTTCCATCATCGCATCAGCAGCTTGCTTCTTCGTACCTACGAAGAGAACGTGGCCACCTTCGGTAACGATGTCCTGAATGAACTTCTGCGCATCATCAAATAGTTTAAGGGACTGATGAAGATCGATGATGTAAATACCATTACGGCTACCGTAGATGTAGCGCTTCATCTTTGGGTTCCAACGACGGGTTTGGTGACCGAAGTGAACACCAGCCTCTAAGAGGTCTTTCATCAAGATTGTGGCCATAAGAATGAACCTTTCCTGGTTTGCGGGACGTATCCCCCCCTCCGGAATGGACCGTAACTACGGACCAGGATTATCCCGGATGCGGACTTGCAAAGATATTTATTCTTTACGGTGTGGTGCAAAACCTTGGCACTATATCACGCAGAGACAGCCTTATGCCGATGTTACAATCAAGCCGTGCAACCTTCGACATGGCAACATCCATTGATCATCACGAATATCAAACTCGGGTACGGCGGCATTCCGGTCGTTGATGGTTTCAATCTTACGGTACAGCCTGGAGAAATCCATGCGCTGGCTGGGGAAAATGGAGCTGGCAAGACAACCGTGTTGAAAGCCATTGCTAACCTCATCGGTGTGATGTCAGGAAGCATCGTGATCCCAACGGATAATCGTGACAAGTCATCGCGCGTCGGGTTTGTCCTGCAACATGATGTCCTTCCATCGAATATGACGCTGGGAGCTTGTGTGGCGTGTTCAGCGCTTGCTGCGGGCCATACCAGCAAGTCTCAGGATGAACAGCAGCTTCTCTCACGTGTTGGCTTGATGGTTTCTGTCGCAAAGCGCGTTTCTGAATTGTCAATGCATCAGCGACAGCTCTTACAAGTCGCGTGTGCTCTCGCATCCAAGCCAGCTTTATTACTTCTCGATGAACCCACCGCGGTGATGTCTCATACCGATGGACTTCATTTCTGGAAGCTGCTTGAGGCAGAAGTAAAAGAGGGTTTGACGGTCGTGATCGCAACACACAAGCTTGAAGACATTGTTGACTATTGCTCTCATGTCACTGTCATGCGTTCTGGGCGACTCGTATTAACACGTCAGGTTAGTGACATTACGCTCGAGGAAATCATCACCGGGATGGCTCCCGTTACAACCCCTGAAACCGGAGCTCAACGTAGGCCAGACAAACTAATCTCCAGTGAACCCATTGTTAAAATGTGTGGGAATGGTGCACAGCTTGACATCCATGAACATGAAATTCATGGTCTGGCAGGTTTGGATGGCTCAGGCTATGGCCGCTGGCTAAAGGCATTGGCATTGACATGCCAAGACGACCTCACCGTAACTGTCCATCAAGAATCGATTGACACCAAATCCATTGCAACTCGCAGGGACATGGGCATTGGCTACATACCAGCTGATCGTCATTTGGATGGCATGGTTGTTACTGAATCACTTGAATACAATATGACATTCGGACAGCTACCTGACTCCCATTTCAAACAGTGGCTTCCGATTCTAAGGGATTCCGATGTAGCCAGTGCCACTGCGATCATTGATACGTACGATGTTCGTCCAAGCGATGTAACGCGCAGACTCGACACATTCAGCGGCGGGAACCAGCAAAAATTCCTGGTTGGTCGTGAGCTTGAACGTAGCAATACTGTGATGGTTATAGATCAACCCACACGTGGGCTCGACCGGGTAGCAAGTGCAGAAATAACTCGGAAACTTCACGCAAAGTCACTTCATTCCCAGACAGCAATCCTCGTGTATTCCGATGATCTTACATTTTTAATTAATACCTGTGACACCATTAGTGTGGTCTCGAATGGCCATCTAGTCCAAACCAAGATGGCCTTTGAGTGGACTGAAAAAACACTTATCGAGGCGATTGTGTAGTGAAGTCCACGAAGATAATGTTCGTATTTATTGGAGTTGCCATTGCAGGATTCGTACTTTTACGTCTCCAGCCAGATGTCGTCAACGTCGCCTTTGGCTCGCCAATGGCCTTCTTACGGTTTCTAACGATTGCCACTCCCTTACTGATCGCTGGATTAGGAGTACATGCCTGTCTAACTACGGGGCGAATACTCATTGCAGGAGAAGGCATCTACGCGGCTGGTGGACTTACGGTAGCCATCGTTGGTACGTCCCTTTCAAACACCCCCCTGGGGCTCTGGGCTGGGCTAACTCTAGCCTTTGCCATGGGAGGATGCGTTGGCCTCCTCATCAGCTGGCTTAGAGAAAACAAAGGGGTCCACGAGGTCATCAGCGGACTCCTGATGAACTACATCCTGCAACTGCTTACCCGTTATTTAGCAAATGGCCCATTCCGTGACCCCACTTCGGATGCACCACATACACGGGAATTGCCTTGGACGTTGCCGCTCCTTTATCCAGGCGCAGATGTGAACATCGGACTTGTCACAGGTTGCATCATGGCCGTGTTTTATATTTATGTGTTCCACAAAACCGTTATTGGTCGGTACATTCGGTCTTTGGCGACATCAGATGGAGTGACACATGTCGCAGGGCTCCCTCCAAAGCGAACGCGCATTTTCGTAATGGTTGTGTCAGCTGGCATTATTGGACTTGCCGGAGCCATTTCCATCGGATCTGCTGGGCCGTTCAGAAGATTCCCGTCTGATTTTTATGGAAGCGGTGTTGGGTTTGATGGCCTCATCATTGGATTGCTGGCAGGACCAAGTGCATGGTTACTTCTTCCATCCACCTTGTTGATTGCCTGTCTGTCTCACCTATCCGATGCCTTATCTCTTGCAACATCCCTTCCCCGCCAAGTTGGATCGCTTGCCGGCGCACTCTTGTTTCTAATTGCCGCAACGTTACGCTACAGAAATCAATCCCGGTCCTAAACGCATGAAAGGTACATTGCAACGATGACCCTCATTCCGTGGCTGTCCGCAACGACAAATCTTGGAATTCCGGTGATGCTTGCCGCGACAGGTGGTCTCATCTGCGAAAAATCAGGAACAGCTGCCCTATTTCTTGAAGGCACGATGCTGACCGCTGCCTTTATCGCCATTCGCACCGGCGGTGGGGTCACAGGCCTTATCTGCGGACTGTTCTCAGGCATCGCCGTCACCAGCTGTCACTACCTGCTTGTCAACCGTGCAAATGTCAAGGATGTCATCGCCGGTGTGGGACTCAACATGCTAGCTCTTGCTGCAACATCATTTTGTGAACGTATTGCTCCATCTGCGGAAAGCGTTCCGACACTATCGACAACATCGGGTGTTCTTGTCGCCTCTGCCTGTTTGGCAATACTGATAGCGTGCCTTGCAAATCCGAGGCTTCGTTTACGACTTGACATCACAGGTGAATCAGCCTTACAGGCCCAGATATTTGGCATCAACACATCCCGAGTCAAGCTGTTAGCACATATCACAGCTGGAGCAATTGCGGGCATCGGCGGAGCTCTGTTACCGCTTATGGGTATCGGCACATTTGTCGAGAACATGACAAATGGTCGGGGCTATCTCGCCTTGGCAGCTATTGTGTTTGGACGCTGGGACCTAGGAGCCGTTATTGCTGCATCGCTTGGTTTTGCAGCACTGGATGCACTGCAGCTATTTGCATCTACGCAAGGCATAAACACAGATGCCGATCTACTTTCGATGATGCCCTATTTGGCCGGTCTCATCGCCCTCGTAGTGAGAACCAAACGCACCGGCGGCCCGGCTGAGTTATCAACGTAGTGACATCCGCGCTTGCATTATCGAGTCAATAGCGAATTTCCAGCTCAGCGGTTGCGTATCCGTCTTTTCGTTCTACGGAATTCGCAAGAGCTGAACCCGGTTCAGCGGGAACCAAATGGCCTGTGCTTTGCCTACAATACGACTGGTTTCAAGGGGTCCCCACATATGGCTGTCGTGCGAAAAGTTGCGATTGTCCCCCAACATGAACACCTCACCCTTACCTATCGTAAGGAGAGGTAGGACATAATCGGGATCCTCACGTGTGTAAGTATCTGCGGCTAACTTTCCGTTGATCAGCGTACGTCCAGGAACTATCTTAAGTTCTTTACCCGCATCGATCAGCTGCTGCGCCATCGTCACCATAAGAGATGGACCATTCGCCTTGACATAATCTTGCAGCTTTGTCTTCAGCAGAGTTTGGAAATCACCAATACTCACAGGTGCGCCAGCGTCAATGCTTACGCCTGTTTCAAGGAACTTTACTGAGCCTTCTTGCGACGTGAGAATTTCACGTAACAGGCGATGCCAATCCATTCCAGTCATGGCAATTGCGTCGATTTCACGGTCCCCTGCCAAAACCTTAGGTGGCTGTACTTCAATCGTGTCGCCTTCGATGGCAACGCAGCGCTTGATAAAGTCCAATTTCTTGCCGCTGGTAGCTGTTGGCGGAGCATCGAAGACAATGATGTCTCCTCTCATCGGCTTGCCAAGACGATACGAAATTCGGTCAACAACGAGCCGATCATTCACGAGAAGGGTGTTCACCATTGACTCTGTCGGGATGTAAAACGCCTGTGCCACAAATGGACGGATAATCAGGAAAGCCAGTGCAAGGACAAATGCGCAGGTATCACAGAGATCACAGACGCCACGTGCGAATGGATGATCCGTCTTTTTGAATACAAACCTAAAAAAAGTTGCCCCAGCAATGACAGCGATAATGACTGGCAGGGGTAAGTTTGCTATTTGGTCAGTGATAGGGGTTGGTGCTTGGTCATTCATCTTTTGGATCCGGGTCTACAGCATACGGTTCGGGTTCCGATATTGGCAACCTCACCGTAAAAGTTGACCCTACTCCAAGCTCACTTTTGACGTTAATCGTCCCCATGTTTGCTTCGACAATATGCTTTACGATAGATAGACCCAGCCCGGTTCCACTCGTCGTGCTTCCTTGGTCGTTTACCATCTTACGCGCTCGATCTGCACGCCAAAACCGCTCAAAGATACGCTCTGTATCTTCAACCAACATCCCTATACCTGTGTCGGCGACTGACAGTGTCGCGTCCTGACCTACTTGAGCACACGTGACATTCACGGATCCGCCCAGAGATGTGTACTTAATGCCATTGTCAATAAGATTGAACACAACCTGATCCAATTCCGAGTAGTCAGCGCAAATGAAAACGCTGGATTCTGGCATGGAAAGTTTGTAGTGCACGCCTCTGCGATCGGCAACGGATGCCAATCTGTCATAGACATCCTGAACAACATCGCGCAAGTCAAAATGTCCTAGAGAACGTACCGTCGACTCGGCGCGGGTGAGTAAAAGTAAATCCTCGGAGAGTCGAACGAGCCGGTCGACCTCTTTGATGATTGTTCCCAGAAACCGCTCGGACATCGCAGGATCGTTAATCGCACCGTAATTGAGCGTCTCAGCAAGAGCCCGAATGCTGGCCAGTGGCGTCCGCAACTCATGACTCACATTTGCTACAAAATCAGTTCGGACAGTTCGCAAGTGTTCGATATCGGTGAGGTCTGAGAAAAACAGCGCGACAAGTGAAGACGAATCGCTTCCACTACTGACGGCCCTCACCTCATACGTGCGGTCTTTCGTAGACCGGATGATGATGGATATAGGACCAGCCTGCCCGGACCGAATTGCCTTCTTTGCAATCTCATCCAGCTGTTTGTTACGAGTGATTGACAGCAGCGATTTGCCGGCAAACCCTTTGACACGTTTTTTATCAAGTGAAAACAAAGCCTGCGCATGCTTATTGATATGTCGAATATCACGCTTGTTATCAACAACAAGAAACGGAACATCGAGAGCATCCGAAAGCCATGTCCATCCTGGCCTCATGGTTGAAACTTATAGCCGATTCCCCTAAGGGTCAGCAAGTGAACCGGCTTGGACGGCTCTGGTTCTACCTTTTCACGTAGCCAACGAATATGGACATCAACCGTTCGCTCATCAACAACAGACTCACCGCCCCAGATGCGCTCAAGCAGAACAGACCGCTCAAAAACACGCCCTGGGTGTGTGACCATTAGTGCTAGGACTTCAAACTCTTTACGGGACAGTTTAATCTCGCGTCCATTGATCGCAACAGACCGTTTATCTGTGTCAATCGTCATCCCAAGCGACGCAGAAACCAGCAGATCGGTTGCTGGATTCTCATCAGATGTCGTTCTTGACCGTCGAAGGAGTGCCTTGACGCGAGCGATCAGTTCCCGTGTCGCAAAGGGTTTGAGGACATAGTCATCGGCACCAAGCTCGAACCCAAGAACACGATCTGATTCAGCAATCCTAGCGGTAAGCATGATGATTGGAACGTTGCTCCCCTGCTGGCGAATCAATCGGCATACATCGAAGCCTGAGCCCTGAGGCAGCATCACATCCAATAGAATAAGGTCAGGCTTTTCTTCCTTAAATATTCTTAATGCCTCATCTGCATCTGCGGCCGTAACAGTAGCATAGCCAGCCTGACGAAGATTATAGGAAATAACCTCCGAAAGTGTAGGCTCGTCGTCAACGACAAGTATTTTGGCATCATTCATCAAATTGATTGTTGCATTGCATTGATAGCACTGTCATTAACCAAAGATTAACGACAACACTATATTGCCATCTTTTTGAACTCTGTGGGATATTGAACCAGTAACGCCTTGTTAGCGTCTATCAACCCCGGCTCATGACATTTTCTATCAACACATCCCCTGAACATGCATTCCCGACCGTGGATTTGAATGAAATCAAACCTTCCCCGGACGCGCTGGATGCGGTTCAACCAGAATTTGCAATTCAAAGACAAGTGCTACCGTTCGCAAGCGAAAACGGAATCCTCTTTGTTGCAATAGGAAGCGTTGAGAATCTTGGGGCTGTTGATGAGCTCGGAATGGTTCTCGGGATTCCCGTTCGGGCTGTTCTGGCTGACCCTCAGCGTATCCGTGAGATGATTGAAGAAGTCTTTTTGGAAAAGATTCTTTCTGATCTACCTGGAACTGCAGAAGGTAGTGCAGCAACTGAAATTGATGACACAACAGACTTGGCTGATCTCCAGAAAATGGCTGGTGAAACAGCTGTTGTTCAAATGGTCAATCTGATTTTTGCACAAGCCATCCGCGATGGTGCGAGTGATATTCACATCGAGCCGTACGAACGAGAAGTCAAAGTCCGAAGCCGTGTGGATGGAATGCTGCGAAGCACGATAAATCCACCCAAGAGAATGCATGCAGCGCTCATTTCGCGCCTCAAAATTCTAGGCGAGATGAATATCGCTGAGCGGCGTCTTCCACAAGATGGACGTATCAAACTTGTGATTGCGGGTCGCGCAATTGATGTCCGTGTTAGCATCGTCCCTACCGTTTTCGGCGAACGTGCTGTGATGCGTATTCTTGACAAAGGAACGGCGATGCTGGGGCTAGAAGAGCTCGGCATGCGACCGGACTTGCTTGGGCGCTACCGTGACCTCATCCACACTCCATATGGAGTTGTCCTTGTCACTGGACCTACAGGCTCTGGTAAATCAACGACTCTGTATGCATCTCTACAAGAGATATGGTCGCCCACGACTAACATCCTTACGATTGAAGACCCAGTCGAGTATCAAGTCACAGGCATCTCGCAGATTCAAGTACGTCCAAACATAGGACTTACCTTTGCAAGCGGTCTGCGCAGCATTGTTCGTCAGGACCCTGATGTCATCATGGTTGGAGAAATCCGCGACCATGAAACGGCTGAGATTTCGATTCATGCAGCTCTGACAGGTCACCTTGTATTTAGTACACTCCACACCAACGATGCCCCTGGCTCGATCACTAGAATGCTTGATATGGGAGTAGAACCCTACCTTGTGGCGTCATCCCTCATTGGGGCCGTCGCCCAGCGACTTGTTAGACGGCTATGCCCGGTTTGCGCTGCGCCAGACACGCCATCTGCTGCATCACTTCGTGCAATCGGAGTTTCTCCGGAAATGGCCGCTACGGCTACATTCCGTC
>Ga0114971_10001278_pt1 | contig 17132 bp, 11 predicted proteins | sample M_140625_MF_Meta_FD_87320 | JGI IMG/M metagenome (GOLD analysis project Ga0114971, IMG submission 87320) | Freshwater microbial communities from Lake Montjoie, Canada to study carbon cycling - M_140625_MF_MetaG | ecosystem: Environmental > Aquatic > Freshwater > Lake | place: Lake Montjoie...
GCTGGCGAATCTCGTCAGTTGCGGCAGGAGGGGTCGTCGCTTGCCGTCACACTCGGCTTTGCTCTTGGCCTGATTTATCTCGTCCTTGCGGCGCAATTTTCGAGTTTTCGCGATCCTTTGATCGTGCTCTTGGGATCCGTTCCTCTCGCCATTTCTGGTGCGCTGATCTTTACATTCTTGGGATGGACGACGATCAATATTTATTCGCAGGTGGGTCTCATTACGCTTGTGGGACTGGTGGCCAAGAATGGAATCTTGATCGTCGAGTTCGCAAATCACTTGCAAAGCGAAGGGCACGATAAAGCGTCTGCAATTAAAGAAGGTGCGATGACCCGCCTACGCCCAATCTTGATGACAAGTGTTGCGACAGTGGTCGGGCATTTCCCGCTGGTCCTTGTGACTGGCGCAGGTGCGCTTGCGCGAAACTCAATCGGAATGGTGCTCGTCACAGGCATGATCATTTCGACGCTCTTCACATTGCTTGTTGTTCCATCGATTTACATGCTTATTGCAGGCAAACGGGAACCCAAAGTCGACGTTGGCTAAATCATTCCGCCTTGCGAACCAAAGTAGTTGCCCAGATGGTGACCACCAGCATCACAGCGAAAACGGCGTTGGCAATTTGCATTTCACGCAGCGGTGAAGCGTTGAGAAAGTGAGTGATGATGCCTGGAATGATCTCCAGTATCGCGCCAGCGCAAATTCCAGCGAGGTTGACCATTGCAATTGCGGTCGCAACCCGTCCTGAGGGCAGAGATCTCCCTGCGATTTCAAATGCAAGTGTGACCGAGGATAAACCTGCCCCAATGACTGCAACATTGAGAGCATCAAACCAAAGTGGCCAATCAATCGGCACCAGTAGCCAGAAAAGAAACGCGGGGAGCGTTATTGACATGCACGTCAAGATTGTCGCTCTCGATCCAAACCGCACGCCGAGGGATCCGGTCAACGGAGAACCAATTGCAAGCCCAACATACAAACTAGATGCAATCATGATCGCTTGCGGTTCTTTCCATGCCCAAGATTCTGCCAGCTGCATATTCCACATTCCGCCAAAGCCGCAGATCGTGCCGCATCTGCCAGCGAAAATGAGCGATGCGATTCGCACATTTTTCCGAGCCCAGAGATCTTTGATCGTGCCAACGACAGAAAGCTTTGGTTGAAACTCAACCGTGGGCTTGTAATCAGAGCCAAACCACCTGTTTCGAATTGCGAAAAATAGAATCAGCGAAAGAGGTAGTGCAGCAACCGCAGCAATTTGTAATGCGGTACGCCAATGAGTCATCGCCTGCAATTCATTTCCGCCCCATGTGCCAGAAACTCCACCGAGTCCAATGGCCATATCCGTCAAGCCCATGCAGAGAGGGAAATACATCAGCGGTAAAGCGCGTCGTGCGACCGATGCTGCTGCGGGACAGCCAAATGCAGCAGCAATTCCCATCAATGCGCGACCAGCCACGGCGCCAGTCATCCCGTCGCTCTTGCTCATGAAGTATGCACCTAATCCTGTCGCGATCGCAACGAATGGCAAAATTCGTGCGGTACCGATACGGTCGATCAAGAATCCGGCAGGTATCTGCACCAGCGCATACGCAATTAGAAACGAGCTGGAAATGAGTGCAGTCTGCAACGTAGTTAGGTGAAGATCGACGGCGATTTCGGGTCGCAGCGGCGCATAGGAATTTTCAATCGTGAGTTGATAAAAAATCAGAAGCAGTACAGCGCCGAAAGCAATGACGCCAATCTTGAGTGCTGGCGATATCGGGTTGGTTGCGACCGTTGACATTTGTGCCATTTCGTCGGGTCTGAGTATCGGCTGGTATCAGTTACTTCGCAGTTTTCGGTTCGGCGACATTTGCAGCGTTTGAAGCGCTTCCCTTTAAGACGGGCGCAACATCTGTGTGATGATGAACCAATTTCCACTTGCCATTTTCCATTTGATAGATGTTGGTGGAACGGAACCGCACCTGGGTGGTCTTGCCGTCGATGGTCATATTGTTTCCCACTTCGACGCATGTGACGTAGCCATTGTTTCCGTCATTATCGAGGACCACGACCATGTCCTCGCAGGTGATATTTCCACCCATCTTCATAGCGCCCTCACGCTTGAATTGGGCGTCGATCTCTTCCCATCCAACTTGGCGAGCACCACTGGGTCCAAAGTTGGAAGCACTGTCACGATGAGACCAAACATCTGAAAATGAATCTGTGTTTCCTGTGGTCAGCATTGTGTTGATGCTTGAATAAAACTTTGCATTGGCTGATCTGAGTCGGCCTTCTGGAGTCGCGTCCTTCTGACTCTTGTCAGTCGTCTCATCCTTGTCGCTGTTCATGTGCTTTGAAACCATGATCACAGCACATCCAGAGCCCAGCGAAACAAAGAGGGCGCAACTGGCAAGAATTACGATGACAGGAGTAAATTTCTTCATGTCGGCAAGGGTATGACAAATGGCTCTTGATAAGGATTTTCGGCGCCAAGAAAAAAGTGCTCGTTCGATTACGAAGCCAAATTGCACGATATTCTGCCCGCGATTGCAATCACAACACAAGGAGCAACCAATGGCTGATGAAGAAATGAGAATGGAACTCGAACGACTGCGCAGTGAAAATGCTGCGCTCAAGCATGTCTCTGCGAAAGGGCTTTCGTTAAAGGTCAGCGAGAAGGGCGCGCTTTCTGTCTATGGACTCGGGCGTTTCCCTGTGACCCTGTATAAGGAGCAGTGGGTCAAGCTCCTTGCAATGGCTGAAGAAATCAAAGTCTTCCTCAAGGCCAATGATTCGCAGTTGAAGGCGAAGCTCTGAGGACGAAATCCGAGCGGGATCGTTTTATGGCAAAAGCATTTTCAATTCCATTCGTTGCTTTTTTTGGACGAAATTATCAAGAGTATCTTGCGATGTTTTCGCTGGATGAATCTTCGCTGCGTGGTCGATCGATTCTTGATTGCCCAAGTGGTCCAGATTCGTTTGTTGCAGAGGGATCCAAGCACGGTTTGGATGTGATCGGGTGCGATCCGATGTATGCAATGTCACTCGAGCAACTTCTCAAGAGTGGCAAGGAACACATCGACGAATGTTTCGCGCAGATCGAACAAACCCCTGGCAACTTTGATATTCGCGATATGGAAAAGTTTCGCAGAGATAAATATGACGCGCTCGAAAGTTTTTCCAAGGACTATCTCAGCGGAAAGGGGACGCGATACTTCGATGCTTCTCTGCCCAACTTGCCCTTTAGAGATCGACAGTTCGACCTCGTACTTTCTAGTCACTTTCTTTTTTGCTATTCGTCCGTCGAAGATGGCGGCATGATGCAAGGCAATATGTTTGACTTGGATTTCCACTTCAAATGCATCACAGAACTCGCGCGAGTGACGCGTAGCGAATTGCGGATGACTCCAACGCACTCGATGCAGGCTCCGCCTCGGCGACATCCCTATCTGGATGTGTCGGCAAAACATCTCGAGTCGCTTGGGTTCGCAGTCACCCTCGAGCCAAGCGAATACGACGACGGCTTCGCGCCGTTTGTAGAGATACTCGTTGGCAGAAGGTGATTGTGAGGTTGGACGGTTTTGCTCGCCGATTTCCTTCTAGCCTCGCTTTTCTTGACCAATTTTCTGTCCCGCCAACTTCAATTGCACCAATTTCAGATGCCTTGTCGATGTCGCATATATTTTTCAACTGACTCGATCCCATGAAAATCACTCTTCGTACATCGTTCACAGCTTTGACAATCGCAACGATCGTTCTCGCCACTTCTGCATCAGCGCAACCCGCTCGCGAGCAGGGCGCACGAGGCGGGCCTCCTCGTGGCGGTGGGCCCGAAACAAAAACTGCATCAGTCACCCAAAGCACTGACGCCGCAATCCAGTGGTACGCGACTCTCGAACGTGGTCTCGCCGAAGCGAAGCGCACAGGCAAGCCAATCATCTTTGTCACTGGTGCTCCACACTGCGCGGGCGTCTCTGGAATGTGGTGCCCCGGCAAGAAGAAGATCGACGATGGCTGGCTTTTCCAAAAAGAAATCATTGATGCTTCTCAGAACTTCGTGTGCATTCGATTGACTTCTTATGAATCAAAGTCCGAAGCGGCATTCATCGAAAATCTGCGTGGCAATCCAGTCAACACCGCATTCGCAATTTTGGATCCCAGTGGCATGCCCGCGTTGGAAGTGAAAGGCTTGGGGCGTGGACCTGGAGAATTATTCGATGATCCTGCTGATATGGCGAAACAGTTGAATGAAATTGCTGCGAAGTATCCGCAGAAGATTTCGCAGGCTAATTTCCAGCAGAGTTCCCAGCAGGATTCCCAGAAGGCCACCAGCAAAGAAACCGCAGATACTCCCGCTCTTCCAGTCACTTTGAGCGCAAAGCTTGGACTTGCCGTGGCATCTGCGGATCTTCAACCACTCGTGCTTGTTGTCGCATCTGACCCAGCGCTTCGAGCGACTCTCGAAGCCAAGGTCGCAAAGCTTGCGTGGTCAAAGGATTTACAAGGCTTTTTTACTTATGCAAATGCAGCTTCAACAAAGGGGTTGCTTATTTCTCAAACTGGCGAAGCGAAGGACGGAGTTTTCATAATCGAACCTGACATTTTCGGCGCGACTGGAAAAGTCGTTGCGCGTGTGTCAGCAACCGAAGTCGATAAGAACTTGGCTTCAGTAATGAAAGACGCTCTCTCCAAACATGTGCGCATGTCGAAGTCGCGCAATGAATTGAAGCGACTTGCGCTTGCCAACGGAATCTTCTTCGAGACCGGAATACCAGTCAGTGGAACACGCGAAGCAGCAGACCGAGAAAAGTACAAGCAACAGTTGGACGTACAGAAAAAGTCCGCAGCAGCTTCGAAAGCAAGTGCGAAGTAATCACCCATTCGCTGCATTCAAGTACTGATCAACAGATCGTTTTCACGCACGAAGCCTCGGTCAAATCCTCTGCTTCAAACCCCAGCCTTCGCTTCGGGCGCCGAAATCTTTGGCGCAGATTTTTCCGCTGCGATCGCTGGTTGCAAGAGCACTCTTCGTGCAGAAGGATGGCTGAATCTGCGATTGAGATCGAGGAGTGAACTGTAATTGCCAACTGGAATGACAGCAGGGGCCAAATCAATATCAAGTAAATAGGTCAATCGAGTTGCATCGGTCGATGTGTTTGGTTCCGCATTGAACTTGACAGTTCCTAAGTTTCCTGGACCACGCCAGTCGAGATTCTCTGGAGCAATCACAGGTACAAGTCCCGCCGGCGCTGTGACCTTCCAGACGATTTTTGACTTCTCTTCACCAGCGAAAAGCAATCCACGCTCACGCCGATCTGCATCGGTCGGCATAATTTGCGGAGGAACCGATGGGAGGTCGAAGTAAAGACCGCCAGCATTCTTCACGCCAAATCGTTCCACCTTGACTGCATATTTCATTGTTCCCGGATAGGTGAAGGTCGTGACGAGCTCTCCTTCAGGTTTGGCATTCTGCGCGATGCCACTCACGAGAGATTGAAAGTATCGACTCCGCTCTTCGGGAGTCATCTCAGTCTGTTGACGGACAAAACCTTCATGGTCAGTTCCGTGATAGCGAGATGTGACCGTAATGAGAGCAGTTCCCTGTGCATCAAAGTCCAGCGCAATCTCCGTCTCACCAAAGTTTTCAAGTCCACTCGGTTCTGCCCAAACGAACGGCTTGCCATCCATCGTGTATCCCGGTTGGCCGCCGAGCGATGTTGCACCGAGTGGCGCATACTGACTGAGATCATCCAGTGGAAGCCATTCGCCAGTTTGCGGCTGTTTCACGCGGCAGACAATCCCTGCGAAATATCCGCTGCTTGGAAAAGCGAACGAGCGTTTCTGCATTGTTGGTTCTTTCGTACCCCATGAAGCAAGGTCAAGTTCTGGCTCGAATCCTGCACCTTTGAGCATCGCATACAAAAGAATCGAACGGTCAGACCAGTGCCCATATCCATCTTTCAAGGTGATATCCGCCGGCGAAAACGCAGCACTGAGTGGAAGGTCGGTAAATACTGGCCCTTCCATTCGGATTTGCAGTGCGACGAAATCACGAATTGCGGTGATTTTTTCCATCGGTGTCGTCTTCCCAGCGATCAGTTCGTTCGCCTTGGCAATGCTTGCTGCTTGATTCATGCACAGTGGCGCAATCTGTTGACCAACGGCTTTCGCATACTCAGGCCACGTACTGGTCGTCATGACAAAGTCAGGCGCATCCATCCAAGATGGTGGTGCAGAAGCTTCACGAGTTCTTGGCGAAATGTCATTCCATACGAAAGTGAGCTTGCGTCGACCATCTTTCGTCAGGTCAGTCAAATGACCATCGGTTGGGAAATCCATTTCGATTCGTGGTTTGATATCAGCTGGAAGGTCGTATGAAAGCTCTACATTTTTTACGCTTTCGCTGCTTGCGAATGTGTATCCCTTGCTGAAGATCGGCTGATCTTTCGCGGTCTGCTTGACGGAATATTCAATGATGGAACCGACCTCCACACCTGGGAGCGATACGACGAGAGTTTTTCCGTCTGCATACCTTGGCGCACTTGCCACCCATTCGGCATCGAGTGTGTTCATTTCTTGAGGCTGAATCTTGCGAACAGTTCCATCCTTCTGAGTTACTTGCGCAGACTCGATTTCAACCGTCTGCCAGAGTGGATTGAAGTCGAACTTCAATTCGCTTGCGGACTTCTTGCCTGCGACAGTGAGTATTTTTTCCTTCACGACTTGATGCGTGGTCCAACTGGTCGGCGAATCCATGCGAAGGGCATACTGACTGCTGATCAATTCCACGTTTGCCGTTGGAGGAGGCGGGGGAGTCACGCTCGACTTGCGTGCAAAGACTGGTTGTTGGCGAGCGTTGATTTCCATATTCGCCATTGCCTTCTTGAGCATCAAATATGCGTCAGGCGCGATCTCTGGTGATTTCACTTGAATATCAATTGACGCACTCAGTTCACCAGGCTTCGCTGTAATGGCTTGTGTGATTGAGAAGTCCTTGTGGTCCGTGTTTTCGTACTGTGGAAGCGCAATGATATTTTGCAAACTCATCGGCAATTTGATTTGTAGATCTTCGTGTACTCCGCAGGGCACATTCAAATCCAAGGTGTATTTGCGTTTGTCCAATTGCAGACCTTGACCGATCGTTCTCAGCGCAACGCTAAATCCGTATCCCGTGAAAGGCAGATCGAGTTGTGCCGCGCCTCCGCCAGCGACGAGCAAGTTGGGCACTGTCCAATTCAATACCAATTGGATTTTCTGTGTGCTGTCCTGCATGTTCTCTGGAGTCAATTTCAGACCTGTCAATGAGCCTCCCGGCAACAAACTCTTGATCGCAGATTCAAATGCACGCCGAACATCTGATGGCTTCATTTGCACAAACATCCCGCGATACGTGTTGTCGTTGATCCCTTGAAAGTCGACTGTCGTCGTGCCGACCGCACTTCCATCTTCTGCAAGTGTGACGTTAGTCTTCACGAACATCATGTTTTCGCTTGCAGGTGCGATGGGCGAAGTCATCAGCGTTTCGCCCTCAGGCGTTGCAACCAAGTAACTCTTGTTCTGCAAATATTGTGGCAGTAGATCGGACGTGCTTTCGTCTGTGCTGTCCATCAAGATGTACTTCCCATCCTTGCCACGCGCCGCAGTGATTGCATGGTTGAACGAGATCGATGGTGCTTGCTCATCAAGTTTCTCTCCAGCATTGATGAGGACTGGGAATGACGGAATGCCCGCCGCCGACAACATGGCAACGAGAAGCGCTGCTTTGTCGCGGCAGACACCGTATCGATTTTCAAATGTCGTACTGACGTCGTGTGGCTCATAGCCGGGCGCATCTTTTTCTGTCGTGATTCCCATGTACCGAATTTCTTGGCTAACGAACTTGAAGATTGCGTTGATCCGTTGATCATCAGTGGTCATTCCCGCTGTGATTTCAGCGACTTTCGCCTTCATTTCTGGAGTGGCCTTTTCCAAATGGGGTTGAGTGAGTTTCGAGTACCACTGACTGACTTCCTTCCAATTCGCAAGCGTGCTGACGAGCAAACGTTGTCCCACTGTGTACCAAGCAGGCATGCTTGATTCCAAGAACATCTGCGGGATGTCTTTGCCAGTCCACGTGTATGTAATTTTCCCATCATCAGTTTTCTCTGCGTAGGTCACGGTTCCCTTGATTTCGCTTAAGACAATCTTCGTGCGCAGCGGCTTGTCTTTGGGAGCGATGAATTCATAGACCACGTGTTTGATCGGAGATGGTTGTTCGAGAACGGTAAAATCAGAAAAATTATCTTTCATTCGTGGCTTTGATTCCCAACTTTGCACAAAGAATCGAACCGTATCGCCAATCTCGACATTCTTTGCTGCCGCCACGACGATTTTGTCATTCGGGTCGTAAATGTTTGACGACATTTGCGATCGATCCACTTGTTCCTTGCTGATAGTCGCAGGATCGAAGGATGCGATTTGACCATTCGGTTTGATCACTTCGACGGCAAGTATTTTCATCCCGCCATAAAAAGCGTTATAGCCAAACTGTTTTTCAAGGGCTCCTTGGCGCCCTTCCTCGGTGAGAACTTTGACGTACTCATCGTCGAAGGTCACATAGCTTCCGTCGGCTTGATATTCGGTTCGCACATATTCGCCAACAAGAACACTCTCAGCATCTGGATATTTGGCAGCGGTGATTTCGGCCGCGTCTTTGAGCACATCATCTTGATCAAGAAGTCCGTCGGGAGCAGGTTGGGTAGGTGCAGCTGCAACTGCGGGCACGATCGGCAGGGCAGGGGTTGTCTTGACAGCAGGCGCGGCTTGAAACGCAAGAGCAGAGGACGTTGCGAGCAAAGTACAAATGACAACGATAGTTGCGCGATTGAGCATCAAATGACTTTATCAATAAATCGACTAAAAAGTTTGGGTTTATGAATTACCCGCGCGTGTCGATCAAGTCGTCAGCATCCAAGCCAAGCACAGCGTTTTCGATGGCTTGACGCTGAAATTCTGGATTCCAAAATCGATCAATAATTTTATGGCACTCTGCTTGCGTGTCGGCATCTGGGAATTGCGACTCTGTCCACTTGAGAATTGCGTCTGACAAAGACTGGACATTGCCGCTTTGAAAAAGACTCCCTGTCTTGTCAGGAATGATCGCTTCCCATTCAGGCATTTGGTCGGACGCGTCTCCGTGCGTGACAACCGGAACTCCATACACCATACTGTGCATCGCAGTCAGGCCGACTTTGCCCGGAGCAACGGTGACATTCGATGCCATCACCAATTGCGCTATTCGCCGCTCGTCATAGCACGCGCCTTCGAAGTGAACTGGAACGCCAAGTTTTTCTGCTTGTTTTCGTAATCTTTGAGATTCTGGACCATCACCGACAAGTATCAAGTTGACTGCTCGACCGAGTTCTTTCAGAGTGTGGATGGAATCGAGCAGCAAGTCCAAGCGTCGAATTGCGATCAACCGTGTGGTACAAATTACAACTGGATTGTCATTGCCGAAGATTTGTCTCCGAACTTCAAGCGCTTCTGTTTTGGTTGATTTGTTTCGGATTGTGCGTTGCTCGGTCGTATTGAGCGAGTTGTAAATCACATGTATTTTTTCTGGCGCCCACCCATGCTTCATTGCAATTGCTTTGGCGATTCGACCATAGAACATGTGGGCATTGGGAATCGCATAAAATATTCTGCGCATTAACCCTTTGAACCCCCTGGGCTCATAGAGATATCCGTGCCCCCAGAAAAACACGCGTTTTCCAGTTATTCGCGCAAGAATTCCGCCGATCCAAGTGCATGGCCAATGCGGCACCGCATGCATGATGACGGTGTCGAATCCAGGTTTGATCGCCCAAGTGATCGCTCCCCATTGCCACATGAATGGCTTGAAGAGAAGATGGGTTTGAGCAAGATGAAACTTGACCCGATTTGACAATTTCGCAGGCTCAATTGAATTGAGATATTCATGATCATCTCCAACGAAAGTGAAATCGGCGACCTCACTTCGAGCGAGTGCTTCGACGACCGCGGAGCGATAGTGCGGATAGAAGTGATAAATCACGACCACATTTGGACGCTTCCCATTCTTGGGCCAATCCAAGATTTGAGGTTGAGGTGTCATGCCGAATATATCACCAATCACCACGCCGTGGAAGTGTGTCGCAGTCCACAACAAGATCGATTCCTTCTCGAATGACGAGTGGCCTTCCAATCACAAAGAGAATTTTTTGTTTGGGATAGTTGCGATTCAGCCACACTTCAACTGATTCGGTTCCCATGGATTGATTCAGAGGGATCATGATTTGACCAAATGTGTGGCCTGTACAGCACGAGTCAGTGAAATAGAAAATGACCGGCTGAGCATCGGGCGCAACGGGGGGCAGAGAAGCAATATGCGCCAGAACCATTTCATTGAGCGTGCGAGTGTATTGCCACGTCATGGAGAATTGATATGTGCGGCTTGCTATGCCATAGACACCAGTCAAGCAAAGTGTCACGGCAGCGCAATAGACCAATGCTCGAAACATCTTTTGATCGCCCCCGTCGATTGGATCCCACAGTATCAAGATGCTCGTCACAAGCAAAATGCCTGAGCCGATGTTGGCGCCGAATCCGTACATGTCGGAAACTGTGCCAAGCGCTAGGGTCGCAAGCAGACTGCAAATACAAACTCCAACAGCAAGCAAGATGGGACTGAGCGCAATTTCTTGATTGGATTTTCCGTGCAATATTCGAAGGGCAATTGCGGACAGCAGCAGAATCCCTGCAGCCAGTCCGCTCAGTGGACAAATCGCACGCAAGAACAGTGAAGCAGCTTCATCGGTGAAAAGATGTATCGGACCATTTATAAAAATCCCGAACATCGACACGCTCGCATTGATCAAAAGATTCTCGCCAAGAGAGAATTGATACCGCCCAGTGATGTCGCCATCGAGATTTGTTTGCGCGCCCAGTCCCCCAAATTTGTATCGCAGTACAACAGCAATCAGGGGAATGATGACAATTGGAATGAGCGGCAATGCGGCGCGAAGTGAAGGGCGAAAATCTTTACGCCAACAAACAACAGATGCGATTGTCCAGCCGAGCGTAATCCCACAAATCCAACCATAAAAAGTTTCTTTGATATTCATACCCAGCGCCGCAATCACAAAGAGAACCAGCATCTCTTTCCAAATTTTTTCGCCACGCTGTACTGCAATGAAGACGTCCCACGTCAATATTGCGCACCAAAGTCCAAGGGCGGCACTCCAAGTTTGCGAGCATGTATCCATCTGCCACAGCGATGACATCGTGCTTGGCGAGAGGAACACCCAAATTAGAATGAGTGGTGCGGCAATTGGCGAATGATGCAGCACGCGCTTGCACATCGCGACAATGCCACCAGCGACGGTCAGCAGTCCCAAGAGTTGAATCGGCACGACAAACCAACACTCAAGGGTGACTGCATCACACATGGATGCGACGAGCAACTCCAGCGGGCGAAAACTTTTTGAATGTAGCCAAGCCGATCGAACAATGTCAGAGAGCGAACCGACTGCATCTTCTCCGCGAACAAATTTCAGATCGTCGTTCGTGACAACGATGCCGCCAAAGATTGGATAGATAGTAAGAAAGGCAAAGAGCAGGGCAGCGATGGTCCAAGCACTCTTAAACGCGCGACTTGGTATGTTGAGATGACTCGGTGAATGGCGAGTCTTCGATTGTTCAGTCGATGAAATAAGCGCCACTTGTTCTGAAGTGTAATCACTCTTGATCGACATATGACTCCCGAGCGGACTTCGGCACTTCCCACAGCGTGAATCGATCGGACTTTCGAATGATGGTTGCACCTTGCGGGACACGCATTCCACGCATGGGACCGTTCATGGGTCCGTTCATGGGTCCGTTCATGGGTCCGTTCATGGGACCGAGCCCGCCGGCGCGTTGATCATCGAATTGGATTTCCTCCCTGAATTCTCGTTGTCTTCGACTGTCTGGGCGACCTGTGTTTCCCCCCATTTGTGGTGGCGGTCCACGATCATCTCGCATTCCTCCACGTCCACCAGGCCCACCTCGCCCACCTGGCCCACCTCGTCCACCTTGTTCCATTAACAAATAGAGATGCTCGTATGTATCGAAGTCTGATTCACGCAAAGTTGTTTGCCGTGACTTAGTTCCCATTGCAAAGCCTGCCCAGAATTCCAAGCCATGCCGAGCGACGATGATCGTGCGTTGATCGCTTCCAAGTTCCGCTCGCCACGTACGTAATTCATTGATCCCTGCTTCGTCGATCTGCACCATGCCTGGCGCACCGATATCGCGAATGACAGGAGTCACAACTGCAACGCACATTGCAACAGAGATCACTGCGCTGGCGATCATGCCGATGAATGCGATGCGAGGCTTTTCGATTTCTTGTGATTTGCGAGTCAGTACGAATGCGACAACGAGTGATAATGGAATTGGAACCATTAAAGCGAGTCGCATGCGATATTCGCCGGTCACCCAAGGGCAGCACAGAGCGAGAGCTGTAAAAAACATCGCGAATGCGAATGCTTCATCTGCGCGTGCTTGTGTTCGAAGACTTTCGTCGACTCGTCGAAGCGATCTGGTTGCGAAAAACAAGAGTGCACTTCCCACAGCGAGCACGATCATCCACGATTGCTGATTCAGCACGATTTCGCTTGGAATTCCGCTAGGTCCACCCGGCCCGCGTTCACCACCCGGCCCGCGTTCACCACCCGGCCCGCGTTCTCCACCTGGTCCGCGATCGCCACCAGCAAACAGCTTTGCAGGCGCATCCATAATCGCAGTTGCTTTTCTTGGCGCGAGCCACCACACAGCAACGAATGTCATAATTGATGCAAGTAAAAAGCATCCAATCACTCGAAGTCCGCGGCCACGAGCTATTCCCCCACGCATTGCCCATATTGCAAACAAGATTCCAACTCCAAGTGCTGTCGCAGCAAATGTTCCTGCATGCGAAAGTGCAGTCAATGCCAAGAATCCAACTGCGATGATCCATCGCCAAGTCTGGTGTCTTGATGCGCCGCAATTTCGAAGCGCGCACCATGTCGCAACGAAGGTTGCGCACATAAACATCATCGCAAGTGACTGCTTTTCGAAGTCGCCAATCATGCGAATCAGCGGGGGACTGCAGATTGCGATCGACGTCGCTGCGATCGCACCAAGAATCGCCATGCGTGCTCCTTGGCTGAAAATCCAAGCAGCGAAGAAAATCGCAATCGCCGCAAATGGTTCTACTGCAGTATCAACGACGCGAGATGCCCACAGAGTTGCGCTATCTATATCCCAGCCTGCGAATACCATCGCACACTTCGCAAGTGCTGCATCGAGGGCAAATATCAGTGGAACATCGGTCCATTCCAATTGTCCATGTTCCAGCAGGGCGCGTGCTTGCACGGGGTAGTAACCCGCATCCATTCCAGCTGGGAAAGCACTACGAAAAAGGATCGTGCCGCGCATGCTCAGCGTGGCAATGATGACGATGAGCAGGGTGATAAGCCAAACGGGATCGCGAAAAAAATCAAGCAATTGATTTCTGGTTGAGTTCGTAGGTGCATTCATATTGATATCTATCACTTCGAAAACTCTTGGTCCAATGAAGCAGGTCGGGGACGCGCCAACTTCAAGTTGTAAAGCGCGAAACTTCTTCTTTCAATTCGGCGACTGCGCCACGCAATTCAACAGTGGCTCGATTGGAATCATTCAGCGACTCAGCCGTTCGAGCGGCGCCATCTACCAAGCGCACCATCGCATCTCGAATTTGCTCTGCACCTTGTGACTGCGCATACATTCCTTCGGTCACCATTCCAAAGCGACCAGTGATTCCTTCGACGGCCGAAATGATCTCTCCAAGTTTTTCAGAGAGCGTTCCAATTTCCCGAACTCCACCTTGCACTTGTTCTGTAAAGACCTTCATTTCTTTGACGCCTGATGTAACGCTGCTTTGCATTTCCTTGACCATTCGTTCGATGTCAAGCGATGCATGCGCAGTTTGGTCTGCAAGTCGAGAAATTTCGCGGGCGACAACCAGGAATCCAAGGCCATAATCACCAGCCTTTTCTGCTTCGATTGCAGCGTTGATCGAAAGGATGTTGGTTTGATCTGCGACCTTCACCATCGTCGTGATGACCATATTGATATTTGATGCTTTCTCACTGATCGTCGTCAACTTTGTGCCTATTGAAGCGGTGCTTGTTTCCAAAGTGCGCATCGTGGAATCCATACCTTGCAAATCAGCACGTCCCTCAGCAGCTTTGATGCCAGTGCTCGAAGCCAACGCATTGACTTCGGTCATCGTCTTTGAAAGTTCATGGCTCGTCCCAGTGATCTCTTTCACTGCTGCAACAGATTCGTTGGTTGCCGCGCCATATTCAGCAACAATGTGCTGCTGATTGTTGCTCGTGGTTTGAATCACCGTTGCAGTTGCATTCAAAGTGACCGACGAAACTTGTATTCGCCCGATCAGTCCACGCAGATCGTTGGTCATCGTTTGGATTGCAACCAACAGCGCGCCTGTTTCATCATTGGATGTCAGCCCAACATCGGCACGCAAGTCGCCAGATGCAACTTGCCGCGCAACTCTGGACGCTGTTCGGATCGGATTGGAGATACTTCGTGCCACTAAAAGGGCTGTGATTGTCACGCAAACAACGATTGCAATTGAAAGTCCGATGATCGCATTGCGTTGAAAATGTAAGAGCGCAAAGGCTTCACTTGCATCTTGTTTTACATTCATTCCCCAGCGGAAACTCGGCAGATAGCACCATGAAGCAGCAACTTCGATTCCTCGATAGTCCGTAACGATTCCATAGCCTCGATTTCCGGATGCAGCCATCTGTGTCGCTGATCCTTGAGCCTTTCCGATTGATATCTTGCGACGGAATGCAGAATTTGGGTCGCTTCGCAGCGGTGCGGTCACAAGCACTTCATCGCCGATGCGCTCGCCGACGACGATCTCTCCAGTATTTCCAAGACCACTCATATCGGCAAGAATTCGCCAAACGCGCTCTGGTCCAATTCCTCCAGCAAGAACGGCGATCTCTCGACCATCTTTCAAAATCGGGCAGGTCAAGAAGGCGATTGGCTTTGGGTTGGAAGCATAGATTTGAAACCCAGAAAATTCTGATTGCAGCAGAGTTCGCGATCTTTCAAATCCTGCAGCAAGTTCGGTCGATGCAAATTTGCCATTGAGAATTGAATCTTCATTTGTGAAGTTGGGGTTTGCCGAAAACAGAATCTTTCCGTTTGGATCAATAACAAACATCTCCAAGAAGCCAGCTGCTTCTGCAGCCTCGGACAGAAAACGATCCGTTTGTTTCACACTCAATTGCGCTTGCGTAGAAGTAAATTCGCTTGCAGCATTAATAAAATTAGGATCACTTGCAAGCAGTGTGATATCTGCCAGCCGCTCGCGACAGTAATTTTCTAACTCGACGGCTTTGGATGCGGCGATTTGCGACAAGTTGTCATGGACAGAATCTTCGAGCGCGTGACTTGCACTGCGCACGGTCAGTGTTGTGATCACGGCACAAGGGACGAGAGAAATCAGCAAGAACCAAATCAACAAACGACCCGCAATTGAACGGTGCAGTCCAAATTTGGTTGGCTGCAAAGTGGCAGATGTCATTTCACTCATTGTGGCTTTGCCTTTGAATTTTCAATGACGGTCGAATTCGTTACGCCAACAGGTGCAGCCCATTTTCCACCCCAGCTCGTGTACAGATCCTGTACGAATTTTTTCCATGCAGCTGGTGAACGAGAGATTGGGAAAGGAACTGGTCGTACGGGAGTCTTGCTCGTCCAAACGATATCGAACTGACCGTCAGTACGAATACGCCCAATACAAACCGATAGCCAGGAATGTTGCGTCTCTGGATCGATGGCGACAATTCCTCCTGGCGCGTTAAAACTTTGGTGGCGCAATGATTGCCGCACTTGACCGACATCATCTGTGCCAGTTTCTTGCACAGCTTGTGCCCAGAGCTTGACGCTGTTGTATGCGGACTCTGTCACTCCAGAAAGTGATTGTTCGTCCCCAAATCGTGACTTGAACGCTTTCACGAATTTCAGATTTTCAGGTCGGTCAATGCTCTGGAAATAAGTCCACGATGCATAATTCCCTGCGATGTCTTCGCTGGACATAGTGCGCAGCTCGCTCTCGCCGATGGCGAATGTCAGGACTGGTGTGTTGTCTGGGCGAACACCGGCTTCACGAAGTTTCTTTGCAAACGCGATTGCAGAATCTCCAACAACCGTGCTCAGCACAACATCTGGCTTCGTCGCGACGATCTGCTTGACAACATCATCGACGTTCGTGCTTCCAAACGGAACATACTTTTCTGCGACAAGCTCATCTCCAAGACCAATAAGTTGATCACTGATGATCGCATTGACACAGTGCGGCCAGATGTAATCCGATCCAACAAGGAAAAATCTTCGAGCCGAAAGTTTTTCGTGACACCACTGCACTGCGGGTGTGATTTGTTGGTTTGGTGCGGCGCCGGTATAGATAATGTTGGGTGATTGCTCGAGACCTTCATATGCCATTGGATAGACCAGCAGGTGGTCGTTGGCTTCGATGATTGGAAGAACGCTCTTTCGACTTGCGCTGGTCCAACATCCGAAGATGACACACACCTTCTTTTCCTGAATGAGATTCTCCGCCTGTTGTGCCAACTTTGGCCAGTCGGATGCGCCATCTGCAATGACCCATTCAACCGGCCGACCTAGCAAACCGCCTGCAGCATTGATCTCTTCGAGAGCGAGAATTTCAGCGTCAATCATTGTCTGTTCGCTGACTGCAATTGGACCAGTTTGCGAATGCAGAATGCCAACGATGATCGGGCTTCGATCCACGAGGATTCGGTCAAGCATGGACCAAGAAACCCATCCAAATCCGAGTGCGCATATCAAGACAAGCAGTCTGCGAAGAATTGTTGAGTTCGTTTTTGTTGCGATAGCACTATTTCCTAATTTGTTATTTCCAGAATTGAACTGAGATGTTTTCTGCGTTGTGGACATGAATTGAAAAGCATATCAACCACTACAATTTTGATATCAAATTTATTTTTTTGAATGATTTATGCGAAAAAACTTTTAGAGTTTCCTACACTTTAATGGGCGTATGTATTGAACGAGGGATTCATGAATCA
>Ga0114971_10001280_pt1 | contig 17106 bp, 12 predicted proteins | sample M_140625_MF_Meta_FD_87320 | JGI IMG/M metagenome (GOLD analysis project Ga0114971, IMG submission 87320) | Freshwater microbial communities from Lake Montjoie, Canada to study carbon cycling - M_140625_MF_MetaG | ecosystem: Environmental > Aquatic > Freshwater > Lake | place: Lake Montjoie...
CTGCCAGCGACAATGCGGGCGGCTCGGGGATTGCGACGGTGAGCTTTTTAGTGGACGGGGTGGCTGTGGGGAGCGTGACGAATTTCCCCTACACGCTGGCATGGAACAGCGGAACGGTAACGAATGGCAGCCACACGATTCAGGTAGCGGCGCGCGATAATGCCAGCAACCAAACTTACTCTGCCACGGTGACCGTTACGGTCCAAAATGCGCCGCCGATAGATCCGACCAACGGACTCATTGGGGCGTGGAACTTTAACAATACAATTATCGCCAATGTGCCGGATTCTTCCGGCCAGGGTAATGACGGCACGCTTGTGTCTCCGGCAATATGCGATCAGGGACAGCTGGTTCTCAATGGCACCAACGGGTATATGCGCGTGGCCAGTTCGCCCGCATTGGAACAGGTGACAAACGCCGTCACGATTTCGGCCTGGGTGACCCTCTATAGCAACACCCCAATGCAGACCATCATGAGGAAAGTATATTCTGAAACAACTAACTTATATCCCTATTCAGTCTACGATTTAGTCATCTTGAGCCAGGGAGCAACCTTTGTGCCCCGGATTGGGGTCACCCGGTCGGACTCTACCCGGGGTCTTGCCTACGGAGCAGCCCACCCCTACGGAGTTCTCTATCATATTGCGGGCACGTATGACGGCACTTCCTTGCTAATTTATGTGAATGGAGTTCTGGAGGGAAACACCGCATTTACCGGGGCACCTTTGCCAAGTTCTCAACCCCTTTGTATTGGCCGGTATGGCGCATCTGACGAAACAGTCAAAGGAAGCCTGGGCCAGGTGCGCTTGTATAAGCGCGCTTTGTCCGCTGCAGAAATCCAAATTCTGGCAATGCCTCGCCCGGCGCCGCCGCAAGGCTTGAAAGTAATCGGCTCTCCGTGATTCATCCCGTGGCTCTTATGGTTGATACGCCAAAGGTAAAGTTGTCGCCGCAGTCCCAACAATTGCTCCGGTGCACCATGCTTTTGACCTTGGGGCAGGTCGCCAGCTATGGCCTGTCTTTCATCCGCAACGTTATCCTAGCGCGAATGCTGACCAAGGTGGATTTTGGTTTAGCGGCTATGTTCGGGATGACGCTCTCGTTGCTGGAGGTCTCGGGCCGCATGTCATTCGGTCAGCAGATCATCCAGTCGAAGGAGGGCAACGCTGAATCCTTTCAGGACACGTCGCACACGTTCCAATTCATGCTTTCCGTGATCGGTGCATTCTTAGTGGCCGCCTTGAGTCATCCGCTGGCCTATGCTTTCAAGGTGCCGCACTTTGCGTGGGCGTTCAGCCTGCTGGCATTTGTACCCCTTGCGCGCGGCTTTGAGAATTTGGATTATTTTCGGCAGCAGCGTGAACTGAACTTTCTCCCCGTGGTGCTTTGCGAACTGGTGCCACAAACCGTGGTTACCCTGGCCGCCTGGCCGCTGGCAGTTTGGCTGGGTGATTTCCGGGTGATCATCTGGGTCATGCTCAGCAAGGCGGCATTGGGAATCCTGATGACCCAATGGCTCGCCAAGCGATCGTATCGCTGGGCCTGGCGGCGGGACTATATGAAGGTGATGTGGATCTTTGGCTGGCCGCTGCTGCTAAACGGCCTATTGATGTTTGCCTCCCAGCAGGCTGACCAGGTAATCGTGGGCGCATTTCTTTCACTGAATGAGCTGGCCCCTTACGCTTTAGTCTTGTCCTTGGTCAGCATACCATGGTTCGTTTTTGGCCAGGTGGGGTCCTCCATTTTGCTGCCGATTTTGTCCCGGATCCAAGACGATCCCGAACGATTTCGTTGGAAATACCGTGCCGGGGTGGAGTGTGCCGGCGTCGGAGCAGTTGTCCTGATGTTGCCGCTGATTATCGCCGGCGAACAGCTTGTGACTCTTATATTTGGCCCTAAATATGTAGGGACGGGCACGTTGATGGCTCTCCTGGGGGCCGCGGCGGCCGTGAGGTTCCTTCGGTTTGTTCCGTCGGTCGCAGCCATGGCCCGTGCGGATACCATGAATCAACTGTACTCGAACACCTGCCGGAGCCTCGGCCTGCCCCTTGCTTTTGCCGTGGCGGCGCTGGGCGGCGGCGTGAATTTGATTGCCGCCTGCGCTTTGCTGGCCGAGTTGGTGGCGTCCGGGTTTTCTGTGTTGCAGTTGCGCCGGCGCCAAGGGGTGCCCTTGAGGGACACCGCGGGCGCGGCAATTTATGTCCTAGGCTTTGTAACCGTGGGGTTGGTTGCAGTCTATCTCGGAGCGTCGCACTGGAGCGTCTGGCTTGCGGCGGTGGCCACGCTGACGATGCTAGCGTTTTCAATTGGGTTCGCCTGGATTTCCTTCCCCAATCTTGCTCGGCTCGTGCAGTCGGCGATTGCAGGCAAGCGGTTAACAGGCATCCCTAATCCCGCCCTTGACTCCATCCTATAGCAGGATTCTAAACCCGCTATTCCACATGGCTTACCAATATTTATGGAACTTCAAAAAATTAAATGCAGTGCCTTGGTAAGGCTGGCCGGAGTTCACTCGTCATTAAAAGCCGAAACGGATTCTTATCCAACGCGGACTAGGCAGATCGCCGTCATGGGCACTCCGGTGAACTGTGGTAATCGCGGCGTGCTTGCCCTAGGCGCGTCGATCATCAACCTCTGTGCGCAGGCGTCGCCTGACAGTGAGGTGGTGTTGCTGCTGGACAACCTCGACAGCCAGCCTGTGCTGTTTCGCGTGGGGAATAAATTACGCCCTGTTCCGATAGTGCATTGCCGCCTTTCGCCGCGCTGCCACCCGCAGCATCATTTGTTTTGGATAGTTCTCATGTCGCTGCTGTATCGGGGGGTGCCGATTACAGGCATTCGCGCCGCCATTGCCCGTTCCACGCCATGGATCAAGACGGTCATCGAGGCTGATTTTGTGGGCGATGTCCGCGGCGGCGACAGCTTCAGCGACCTCTACGGTATGAAAAGATTTTTGTTTGATTTCCTAATGGTCTGGACGGTGCTGCTTGTAAAAAGCGAGATCGTGCAGTTCCCTCAGACTTACGGCCCATATAAGAGTCCGCTGGCGCGCTGGCTGGCGCGGTTTATCCTGAAGCGATCCTCCGTCATCATCGCCCGTGACCCGCAAAGTCAGCAGATGGCTCAGGATCTAGTCGGCCCAAAAAAGCGGGTGCTACTTAGCCCCGACGTGGCATTTTCCTTGTCCGCTATTCAGCCCGAACGCATCGAGCTGAATCCGCCGCTCGCAGGGTCTATTCCGACAGGAGTCATCGGATTGAATGTCAACGGGCTAATGGCCCACGGCGGATACACGCGCAACAATATGTTTGGACTAAAGCTGGATTACGCCAACTTTTTGCCTGAGTTGGTCAGGTCCTTATTGGCAGAGCACTTCGGGGAGTTGTGGATTATTCCGCATACCTACGCACCGCGGGGGGACGTTGAGAGCGATAATGAAGCCTCGCAAGAACTCCGCGACAGCTTGCCGCCAGATTTACGCCGGCGAGTGCGGCTGGTCACCGCAGAGTATGACCAGCACGAGTTAAAGGGCATCATCGGGCAATGCGACTTCTTTATCGGTTCCCGCATGCATTCGTGTATCGCCGCGCTATCCCAAGGTGTGCCATGCGTCGGAGTAGCCTACAGCCGAAAATTTGTGGGCGTGTTTGAAAGCGTGGGCATGGCGGAGTGGGTGGTCGATGCCCGGTTTCACCCACAGGATGTTGCGGTCGCCCGGATTATTGCCCTGTTTCATCAACGGAATAAGGTGCGGCAGGAATTGTCTAAACGAGCAGCCCTAGCTCGCCAGCAACTCATCACTGTTTTCCGGGAGTTGGTGAGTCAGCAGGTTCCAGCGCCGCAAGCCGCTCCGAAAGTCCGGTATGGAGTGGGCCGACCGGCTTTAGTTGAGTGATTCGTTTCCTCGTTCAACCTCCATTGGTTATCGGTGGTTAACTGGTTTTGTTATATGGCTCATATTAAAAAATTATCCGACGTTGTGTCCTGGCGGCTCTGCCTGGGTTGCGGGGCTTGCGCGTATATTTGTCCGGAACAAAAGATCCAGCTGGTGGATTTCTTCGCCGAAGGCATTCGCCCGGTGGTTGCAGCCGCCGACTGTCAAGAGTGCCGACAGTGTCTCGACGTTTGCCCCGCAGTGCAAAGCGATTACCGCCACGCTCCGGCTAAAAGCTCAACTTTTTCCGATGCTTTCACCAGGGAATGGGGGCCGGTGATTGCGCTTTGGGAAGGTCACGCCACCGACACGGAGATTCGTTTCAAAGGTTCATCCGGCGGGGTGCTGACGGCTATTTCGGCCTACTGTCTGGAGGTTCTCGGCATGCACGGCGTGTTACAAATCGGACAAGATCCAGATGATCCCGTCCGCAATCGTACCCGGCTCACTCAGACGCGGGAAGAATTGCTGGCTGCGACCGGATCGCGCTACGCGCCGGCGTCGGTATGCAATGGCCTCGGCCTGGTCGAGGCCGCGCCAGCACCCTGCGTGGTCATTGGCAAGCCATCCGAAATTGCGGCCGTGCGGAACGCCCGCGCAATGCGCCCGGAGCTCGACCGGAAAATTGGGGTTACACTTTCCTTCTTCTGCGCCGAAACTCCAGCCACGCGTGGAACCGTTTCTTTGTTGAAGCAACTGGGTGTTGACCCCGCCGCTCTGCGCGATCTCCGCTATCGTGGACTGGGCTGGCCCGGACATTTTGCGCCGGCAATGCGTGGTGACACGAAGCCCTGTTATAAGGTCACTTACCGGAAAAGCTGGGCATTCCTTGAGGCATTCCGTCCCTGGTCGGTGCAACTGTGGCCTGACGGGGCGGGCGAACTGGCGGACATTACTTGCGGCGACCCGTGGTATCAGCAGCCGGATGGAAAGAACCCGGGGTTTTCTCTCGTGTTGGCCCGCACGGATCGCGGTTGCAAAATCATCAAAGGCGCAATCGCCGCTGGCTATCTAGAGTTGGAGCCAGCTGAGCCGTGGAAGTTAGTACAATCACAGTCTGGCTTGATGGTAAAAAAGTCTTCCGTCTGGGGGCGCCGTCTGGCTTTGCAACTCTTTCAACTCCCAGTCACTCGGTTTGAAGGGCTGTTTTTATGGCGCTATTGGAAAACTCTTTCTGTTGAGGATAAGTTGCGATCTATTCTCGGCACGATCCACCGCATATGGACGCGGCAGCTGTTTAAACCGTTAAGGCCGGGTTTCCTTGCCAGCGTACCCGTAAAACCGCCCCTCATGGCCTCCAGTTATAAGTCTGTGGCGAACATCCGTTGAACCCGAAAAAACAATTGCGGCACCTTATGATCCAAAAATTCTTTGCGACCCCGATAGCTGAAGCGCTCTTTTTTCTTTATCCGAGTAAGGCGCGGCTGTTGCGTGCGATATTCCTTCAGGCGGTGGGAAGTCTGGAATCGGGGGAGTTATGTTCGCAGACGCTGAGGCGCATTTTTAGTCATTATCATCAGGTAGAGATCGGCCTTTATACCCACGGGGAGTGTTTCATTCCTGGTGCCTTTGACTGCCATACCACCGTGGGCCGTTATTGCTCTATTGCCAGAGGAGTTCGCGTGATGAACCGGAATCACCCGTTGGAGTTCAAGTCCACACACGCCTACTTTTTTAATCCCAGGCTGGGGTTCAGCCCGGCTGATCAGGTTAATTTTATTCCCCTCAACATAGGCAATGATGTTTGGATTGGCGCCAACGCCCTGATTCTGCCGAATGTTCGACGAATTGGCGACGGTGCGGTTATTGGCGCCGGCGCGGTCGTCAATAAGGACGTTCCGCCCTATGCAATTGTAGTGGGAAACCCGGCACGCATCGTGAGGTTTCGGTTTCCGCCAGACGTCATCGAAGAACTCCTATCCGAGCGCTGGTGGGAGAAACCAATCGAAGAGTTAAAACCGGCAGAGTTTTGCCAGCCGTACCATTTCGGTGTGCCCGAATACGATGCCAGCTCTCATTCTCGAAATATCCATAACCAGCCTGATGTCCTGTCAGCCTGATCTTAAAATCAATCTTTGACCACAGTTTATATTTTAGTTTTGGATTATTTATTTATGCATACGAGCGCAATATCAAATCATGCAGGCGAGATTCGGGATTTTATCATCGCCAACTTCCTGTTTGGTGAAGCGGGATCACTCCAAAATAACACCTCCTTTATAGGGGACGGCATCATAGACTCCACGGGCATTCTGGAGCTGGTGATGTTTTTGGAGAATACATACGGGATCAAAGTGCAACCTGAAGAAATGTTGCCGGAAAACTTCGACAGCGTGAACCGGCTTGCGGTTTTTTTGACCCTCAAGTCGTCCAAGGTAGCCGCCGCGGAGCGCGGATTCCGAGTATAGGACACGTTAACCAGACAGGCATCCACCTCACCTGTTCGCGTGGATTCTCAATCCCGAGATGTCTATTAACCGGCAGCCCCAGACCTATTTTCCTATGAGCCAACGTTTTTTTTCATCCGACCTGCTAAAGCTGGACTGCGCTCAGGAAGCTGACCGGATTGGTGCCATGCTGCGTGAGTCAGTCTTTCACCGCTTCAAGAAAAAAGGCCTGGTGGTCGCTTTTTCAGGCGGTGTCGACAGCAGTGTTGTGGGGGCGCTAGCAGTTCGTGCCTTGGGTAAGGAGCGGGTCTTTGGCTTACTGTTGCCGGAACGCGATTCGGCGAGTGAGACGCCCGGGCTAAGCCGTTTGGTTGTTGAACATTTTGGAATTCAATATGCGCATGAAGATATCACTCCAATACTGAAAGTCGCCGGCTGCTATCGTCGTCGAGACGAAGCCATCCGGCATAGAGTTCCCGATTATGATTCAGACTGTAAATGCAAGATTATCCTGCCGCCGGTCGTTGACAGCGATCAATACCGTGTATTCAAGCTGGTCGTGCAGTATCCGGATGGGCGGCAGACGGAAACCTGTCTCGACCTCACGGCCTATCTCGGCATAGTGGCCGCCTCGAACTTCAAGCAGCGCACCCGGAAGATGCTGGAATACTATCACGCCGACCGGTTAAACTACGCCGTTTCCGGCACGCCCAACCGCCTGGAATATGATCAAGGTTTCTTTGTCAAACTAGGAGACGGTGCCGCTGACGTGAAGCCCATCGCCCACCTTTACAAAACTCAAGTATATCAAATGGCGGCATTCCTCCAGCTCCCGGAGGATATCCGGAATCGTCTGCCGACCACCGACACCTATTCTTTGCCGCAGAGCCAGGAGGAATTTTACTTCTCACTGCCCTACGACAAGATGGATTTAGTGCTCTATGGCCGGAATAATGAATTTACGGCGGCGGAAATTGCGCCGTCAGCCGGCCTCAACGCGGAGCAGGTCGAGCGCGTTTTCCGGGACATCGAAGGCAAGCGACGCGCTGCCCGCTATCTTCATTCGCCACCGGTGCTGGCAGAGCCCGAGGGCCATGGCCAGCCATCCAATGGGGTAAAAAACGCACCCTAGTCAGCCTCTAGATCATTATGTTGGTTCAGGACTTTTTGAAAAATAGCGCCGCCCGCCAGCCGGATAAGGTTGCCCTTATCCACGGTGCGCAACGCTTCACCTATGCCGAAATCGACTCGATGGCCAATCGTTTGGCGCACGCCTTGATTGCCCAGGGGGTGGTTCGAGGTGACCGCGTGGCGGTTCATCTGCCGAACTCGGTGGAGGCAGTGGTGGGGATCTTCGCTGCGCTCAAAGCCGGCGGCGTCTTCGTGCTGATTAATGCGTCAACCAAGGAAGATAAACTGCGCTATATCCTCAATAACTGCCGAGCCACCGCTTTGCTCGTAGATGGCCTTGTTTTCGTGAGCGGCGGTTTGGAGCGTTTATTTGCGAGCACTCCGTCGCTCAAGGGAGCCATTGTCTGCGGCCTGGAACGCAATGGCTCGACGTGGCCCAACTGCTGTCAAACGTATTCAGAGGCTCTCTCGCAGTACCCGAGCCGGTCGCCGCGCCAAACAAGTATGGACTTGGATCTCGCCTGTCTCATTTATACTTCGGGAACAACGGGCGAGCCCAAGGGCGTGATGTCTGACCACGGGAACGTGGTGTTTGCCGTTTCCTCGATCACGCAGTATCTGGGCAACGTCGAGGATGACGTCGTCATTAACCTCTTGCCGCTGGCTTTTGACTACGGACTCTATCAGCTGCTCATGACCTTCAAGTTCGGTGGCACGCTGGTTTTGGAAAATGGTTTCACCTATCCGGCTGCGGTCTTGAAGCGGATCGAGCGGGAGCGGGTAACGGGTTTTCCGGGCGTGCCCACGATTTTCGCCTTGCTGCTCCAGATGGACTTATCGGGTTTCGACCTCTCCTCACTCCGTTATATTACCAACACCGCCGCCGCGCTTCCGCCCAGTCATATACAGGAACTTCGTCGAAAGTTTCCCGGCGTGACGCTGTTCTCGATGTATGGGTTGACCGAAACCAAGCGCACTCTCTATCTCCCGCCAGAACTGCTGGATCGCAAACCGGGCTCGGTGGGGATTGCTATTCCCAGCACCGAGGTCTGGATCGAGGACGACGCCGGCAACCGGTTAAAGCCCGGCGAGGTGGGCGAACTCGTCGTCCGCGGCCGGCATGTCATGCGCGGTTATTGGGAGGATCCCGTGGCGACCGCTAAACGCTTCCGGCCGACCGCGATTCCCGGCGAGCGCGTTTGCCTCAGCGGCGACCTCTTTCGCATGGATGAAGATGGCTGCCTGTATTTCGTGGGGCGCAAAGATGACATCATCAAAACGCGCGGCGAAAAGGTGGCGCCTAAAGAAGTCGAGAATGTCCTCTATGGTCTCAAGGGCGTACTTGAAGCGGCCGTTGTGGGCGTGCCAGACCCAATTCTGGGGCAGGTCGTCAAAGCCTTTGTGGTGGTGAGTGACAAGGCCATTGGACGGGATCAAGTGCTCGCTCACTGCCGGGCTCATCTGGAGGACATCATGCGCCCCAAATACGTCGAATTTTGCGATGTTCTACCGAAGACGGCTTCGGGTAAGATTAAAAAGGCTGACCTTAAGTAACCCCGGCGGATTTCCATCCGCCCAACTTTCCTGCTCTTATGTGTGGCATTGTCGGAAGCTTAAATTTGGATGAAGCGCCTCCGCCCAAGGAGGCCTTATTGCGGAAAATGCTGGCTCGGATTCGCCATCGCGGACCCGACGAATTTGGAATTTTCCTCGATGACCGAATCGGCCTCGGGAGCGCGCGCCTGAGTATCATCGACCTGGGCGGCGGGCAGCAGCCAATCACAAACGAGGACGGCTCACTGTGGATTGTTTTTAACGGTGAGATTTTTAATTACCTCGAGCTGCGTCCCGAATTGGAAGCGCGGGGCCACCGGTTTACAACTCAAACCGACACCGAAGTCCTGTTGCATCTCTTCGAAGAATACGGCCCGCAATGCTTGGAGCGGTTGAACGGTCAGTTTGCTTTTGCCATCTGGAATCGGCGTGAACAGAGCCTCTTTTTGGCCCGCGACCGTTTGGGGGTGCGCCCTTTGTTTTATACTCAGAACAGCAACCGCCTCCTCTTCGGCTCGGAGATCAAGTCAATTCTGGCGGATGACCGGGTGCGGGTGGAGATGGATCCGGCCACGCTGGAGCAAGTGTTCACTTTTTGGGGGCCGCTGGGCCCGCGCACGGCCTTTCGTGGAATTTACGAGGTGCCTCCTGGCCATTACCTGCGGGCGACGCCGAACGGCATTGCCCTCAAGAGCTATTGGAACATTGCTTTTGCTGGCACCTCTCCTTCGTCGCTTAGCGGTTCAGTCGGCCGGAGCGAGGAAGACTATCTCGAAGAATTCTCCAGTCTCCTGATTGATGCGGTGCGACTTCGGCTCAGGGCGGATGTGCCTGTGGGCGCCTACTTGAGCGGTGGGTTGGATTCCTCCCTCATCGCCGCCCTCATCCGTCGGTTCACCGACAATCACCTTGATACATTCTCAATCGCCTTCGATGACGGTGATTTTGACGAGAGCGTTTATCAGCAGGAGATGGCCCATTTTTTGGGCACCGACCATCAGGTAGTGCGGGCGACCCATGCCGATATTGCCCGCGTTTTTCCGGAGGTGGTCTGGCACGCGGAGATGCCGTTGATGCGAACAGCCCCTGCGCCGATGTTCATGCTTTCCAAGCTCGTGCGGGAGCGCGGATATAAAGTGGTGCTGTCCGGGGAAGGTGCCGATGAATTTTTGGCCGGCTATGATATTTTCAAAGAAGCCAAAGTGCGGCGCTTTTGTGCGGCCCAGCCCGAATCAAAATGGCGGCCGCTCTTGTTTCAGCGTCTTTATGCCGATATACCGGGTTTGGCGGCGAGCGGCCGCTCCGCAGTAGCTGCCTTCTTCAGCCGGGGGCTTGCCGAAACCGGTTTGCCCCATTACTCCCATGCGGTTCGGTGGCGCAACAACCGGCGGACTTGCCGCTTTTTCTCCGACGCAATCGCGTCGCAGCTTGCCGGGGACAAAATATTTGACTCAGTGGCCTATCCACCCGACTTTTCCAGCTGGGACCCGTTGGAGCAGGCACAGTACCTTGAAATCTCTATTTTCCTGTCCCATTATCTTCTGTCCTCACAGGGTGATCGCATGTCGATGGCGCATTCTGTCGAGGGCCGCTTTCCGTTTCTGGATTGCCGGCTGGTGGAGTTTTGCAATCGCCTCCCAGTCCGCCTTAAACTCCGCGGCTTGACAGAGAAGTTCCTCTTAAAAAAGCTAGGGGTGAAGTGGCTCCCGAAAAATATTTCACAACGAACCAAACGTCCTTATCGGGCGCCAATCCAGCGCAGTTTTTTTAATGATTCATCTCCGGAATACGTGGCGGATTTATTAAGTCCGGAAAGCCTTCGGGCGGCCGGTCTTTTTAAACCCGGACCGGTGGGTCAGCTCGTCAGGCGCGCGCAATCGGGTCATCCCATGGGCGAAACCGATGAGATGGCTTTGGTGGGGATCCTTTCCTCCCAGCTATGGCACCGCCAATTCGTGGGAGATTTTAGGTCCGGCGTCTCACTATCGAACCGCGATCGCGTGAAAGTCTGCCGCGTTGATCATCCCTTCAATAATTCCCCGCATAATAAGAAATACCGGGAAGCCGTTCCGTGTGAATTTGCTCTAAATACGATTCTCTGAGAGCCCCTGGAGTCGTTGAGTTTTCCAGCAGGGAGACAGTTTAGGGAATTCTCGCAGGCCCTGTGTTAAGGACATTTTTTACCTCGGAAATAATGCCGAACCGATAGTCTGGGCTGGTCGTCGGTAGTATTAATCTGCGACGGAGAATCGACGCCCCCGTCGGTAGTTTTTTAATCGGATTCAATCTGGCTGGCGGTTATGAGTCACGGAGCAGAAATCGTCCGGTAGAAGCGCTGGTTGAACTGGCCGGCTTGTTCATCCGTGTAGGTGAAAGGGGCCTGGTTAGTTTGAACCGATTCCCATTGGGATAGGTCGCTCGAAGCTTGGACGATATAGGTCATGCCGGCGGATCCCTCCACCGCCAGCGTGAACATCCCATTGACCGGGGCGACGGGTTGGAGTGTCGCCGGCATGGATTGAACCATCGGTGCCATCTGGGTCTGGACCGCGGCGGCTATCTGGGGCTGGACGCTATTCGCGATCGTGACCGTGAACGTTTTCTGGATAATATTATTACTCCGTGCCCCGTCATTGACCGTCACCGTGAAGGTCGTCGTTCCGGTAGCGTTGGTCATGGGCTTAAAAATGAGACTGCCGGTGCTTCCTGGACTGGTGTAGACCACCGTGGGCGGACTCACCAGCTTCCGGTTCCCCGACACCGCGGTGATCTTGAGGGTCTGGATTTCGTTAGCCGCGCCGGAACTGATTCCGCTCAGAAACACCGTCTGCGCGGCGGCGTTTTTCACCACCGTGTAATTGCTGATCGAGTTCAACGTCGGCGGCTGGTTCACCGGGTTGACGGTCACCGTGAAGGTGCGGGAGATGGTGTTGCTCAGCGGCTGGCCGTCGCTGACCTGAACGGTAATCGTCGCCGTGCCGTTGGCGTTGAGGGCCGGGTACAAGCTGAGCGTGCCGCCGGTATTGGGGCTGGTATAAGTCACCGTCGGGGCGGGAATCAGGGACGGGTTGCTGGAAACGGCCGTGACGGTGAGCAGCTGATTTTCGTTGGTCGCTCCTGAACTGATGCCGGACAGGGTGACCGTCTGTAGTCCTGCGTTTTCATTAAAGCTCCGGTTACTGATTGCATTGAGCGTGGGCGGCAGGTTGGGGACAGGCAGGGGCAGGGCGTAGGAAGCCTCGTTTGACTGCGGGCTTTCCAGCCCGACGCTGTCATACGCGGTGGCCGCAAAATAATAGGTGCGGCCCTCCACCAATCCGGTGACGACGGCGTTGGTCAGGTTGACCGTGGAGATCCGGTTGGTGTAGGCCCCGCTCTGGACCCCGTAATAGAGATGGTAGCCCGCGACGTTCGGTGAGGTGCTCGGATTCCACGCCAGCGTCACGCTGGTGGCCGCCGGGGCGCTGACCTGACCCAGGGCCAGCCCGAGGCCGAGGAAGAGTGAGAGGGAGCCGAGACTCACACGCTCATAAACTGCCGCTGTTTTATTAATCATACCGGCAGCTAACGCAATCCCCTTGCCAACCCTTCATCGGGCGCCGCTGGGCTGTTTTTAGTTCTCCAGAGAGTGGGCGGGAGGACAGGGTTGCGACACTGTCCTGAAAAATGAGAATGATGAAACTCCCTTTCCTGCCGCGTGTTTTGAAGCCGGCAACCCCTCGCGAGACCACCCATTTTTTAAGCTGTCCTGATTGATGACGCCTGGCCCGGGCGCGCCGTATGTCTGCGGGGAATGGATTTAAGACAGGCTTGTCTTAATCGATGGCAATTCCGCTCCGGGATCGGAGGGCAGTGTGGATTAGCTGGAACCCAGCGGTTGAATTGCAAAGCCCGCTGAATTCAACAAGGCAGCACTATTGAATAAACCGTTTTCGGAACTCAATCCCATTGCCGTGTAATGCGATTTTGTCACGGTTTGGCGATTTAATTGGAGGGGGCATAAAAAAGCGCCGGGTTCGATTTGTGAGCCGGTTTCCTTCAACGGTGGTAGAATTCAGCTCAGCTCTTGCCCCTTAGCGGTTCATTCTTTCTGACGGCAGGGTTCCGGTGTAGAACACATTTTTGAGATTATTTTCACGATTGAGTTGCAACGTTTGTCCTTAACATTCAGATTCCTAACGTTTTTATGAAGATAGCTATCATCGGTCTCGGATATGTGGGCCTCCCCCTGTCGCTCCAGTTTGCGCGGTCCGGTGTGGAGGTTTTGGGGCTGGACATCGACCCGGTCAAGGTCGAGTCGCTGAACCAGGGCCGAAGCTATATCAAACATATCGACTCCGCGGTCATTGCCCGGTACGCAACCTCCGGCCAGTTCGTGGCGAGCACGGATTTCAGCCGGGTCAAGGAGGTCGAGGCCATTCTCATCTGCGTGCCGACGCCGTTGAACAAGAATCGCGAGCCGGACATCTCTTACATCTTGGATACGGGACGGGCCATCGCCCCGCACCTGCAGCCCGGCACGCTGGTCGTTTTGGAATCCACCACGTATCCCGGCACCACCGATGAAGACCTGCGTGCCGTGCTAGAATCCGGGTCGGCGCTCAAGGCGGGCTTGGGATTTCATCTGGCCTTTTCGCCGGAGCGCGAGGATCCGGGCAACGCGCAGAGCCACGTGGAAATCATTCCCAAGGTCGTGGGCGGGTATACGCCGGCGTGTCTGGAGCGGGCGCAGGCGCTCTACGGACGTGCCATAAAAACCCTCGTGCCGGTTTCCTCCTGCCGTGCGGCAGAGGCGACCAAGCTGTTGGAAAATATTTTCCGCAGTGTGAACATCGCTCTGGTTAACGAGCTCAAGGTGGTTTACAGCGCCATGGGCATCGACATCTGGGAGGTGATCCGCGCTGCCAAGACCAAGCCGTTCGGGTTCATGGCGTTCTATCCCGGCCCCGGACTGGGGGGCCACTGTATCCCGATCGACCCTTTTTATCTGACGTGGAAGGCGCGGGAATACGGCCAGAACACCCGCTTCATCGAGCTGGCCGGCGAGGTTAATACGGCCATGCCGGAGTATGTGGTCAACCGCGTCGCCGAAGCCCTCAACGCCCGCCGCCTGCCGGTCAACGGCAGCCGCATTCTCATTCTAGGCCTGGCCTACAAGCCCAATGTGGACGATGAGCGAGAGTCGCCTAGCTATACCCTGATGGAACTGCTCAAGTCGCGCGGCGCCGAGGTGGCGTATCACGATCCGCATGTGCCGGTCATCCGCCCCACCCGCGAGCATGCCCACTGGGCCGGTGTGCGGTCGGTGGATTGGAATCGCGAGACGCTGCGGGCGTTCGACGCGGTGGTCATCGCCACCCAGCATCAGGCCGTCAATTATCAGGAACTGGCCGACTGGGTGCCGTGCATCGTGGACACGCGCAACGCGATGTCCGGAGTGACCATCCAGTCAGGTCAAGTTTGGAAGGCCTGAATTGCGCCGCGCCGTTTTTGCGGACCGGCCGGGTCCGCCCCTCCCTTCATGCCCATGAAAAAACTATCTCCCAGGCGGAGTGTCTTCGTCCATTTTGCTGCTATGAAACCCAGGCAGGCAGGATTCCTCGTGTGCGGCCTGTGCGCGCTGGCGGGCGGGGCCCAGGCGCAGCCGGTGATGGCGCCGACGCCGTCGACCGTTTCGCTGACGCCGCCGGCCATCACCGCGCTGGGCCCGGGCGAGATGCAGGTCTTTCCACCCGACAGCGCCGTGGCCAGCTGTCTGGAGGCGGTGCATCCGTTGCAGTGGGGCCCGATCCGTCTCAGGCCTCATGTCAACTACCAGTTCTCCTACGGCAGCGGCATCCAATCCAGCCCCGGCCAGCAGCAGACGACGGTGGAGCAGTCGTTTTCACCGGGCGTTCTTTTCGTTTTGGGCGCGCACTGGACCCTGGATTACACGCCCACATTCACCTTTTATTCCGATAAGCATTTCCAGAATACCGTGGGTCATTCGGTCACCCTGTCAGGCGGAACTGTTTATGACGACTGGTCTCTGGGCTTTTTGCAGGGGTTCACTGATTCCTCATCACCGCAGGTGCAGACGGGCGCGCAAACCGACGAGCAGACCTATTCGACCCATCTGTCCGCCTCCCATGCGTTTAATAGCAAGGTGTCCGTGGATCTGGGCGTGAGCCAGGATTTCAATTTCCCCTCCGGATACCAAAGCTCCAAGGAATGGTCCACGTTGGACTGGGTGAACTACGAGTTGTGGCCGCGTCTGGTGGTGGGGGCGGGGGCGGGGGCGGGCTACACGATTGCCACGCCGGATTCGATGAACGAACAGCTCCAAGCCCGGTTGCAATGGCGCGCCACAGATAAGATCAGCCTCGCCCTCAGCGGCGGCGCGGAATTTACCCAATTCACGGATGGTGGGGAATCCCCCTTGATCAGTCCCATTTTTAGCGGTTCCATTCAGTACCAGCCTGCGGAGCAAACCCAGTTTTCTTTAGCGGCTGGCCGGACGGTGGAAACCTCCTATTACCAGAATCAGATCACGGAAAATACCAGTGTCAGCGCCGAATTGAATCAGCAGCTGTTTCAAAGATATTTTCTGAACGTGGCCGGCGCGTATAACTGGACAACCTATGTCGGGGCGGCCAGCAACGCCGCTGTTAACAGCCCGGGCGAGTATTATTCTATTACGGTCCGGTTGAGCACCACGGTTTTGAAACGTGGGTCGGTGGGGGTTTTTTACGGCTATAGCCAAAATATTACAGATCAGGCCGGCCTGGCGTATTCCAGCAACCAAGTCGGATTCAATGTCGGCTACAGTTTTTAGCCGGATATCCCCGAAAGGGGCTCGCGGCGCTCGGAGGGTTTGATGTCCAAGACCTCGACTCCGTTCCTCTCTTTTTCCATCCCTTCTTTCCGCTGCCGTTCTTTCTGCTAGAACCGCAGCTCTTCGCCCGTTTTCCCGTCTTCTTTCCCCAGTCACGTCCCAGCTCTGAAGCGGAGCCTTGTCATGGCATCCCGGGTGCGCCATTCCCCTTTACTTCTGTATTCGGATTAAAACATGGAGAACCGTTCGGGGACATAGATGATGTCAAAAGGCTTGAGGTGGAACGGTTCAGACTGCTGCCCCTGCATCACCCGCTTCAGATTGAGAAAGTAGGTTTGCTGCGCGCCGTGCTCGTAGCGGATGACGCGCACATCCTTAAGGTCGGCCTTGGCATAGTCAAATCCGCCGGATTCCATGATCGCTTCCAGCGCTGAAATCGGATGGTCGGCCATCACTTTTTGCGGGTGCAATACCGCGCCAGTCACATAGACGGCGATGGCAGAGGACACCACAGTCACGGACACTTCCTTGCTCACCAGTTGGGATCCGTAAGCCTTGGCCACTTCCTTTTCCAAGTCGGAGGGGGCGATGCCCGCCGCGGTGATTTCTCCGGCGAGCTGCAGGGTGATTTTGCCATCCCGCCGGATTTGCTGGGTGGTGTCCAGATTGGGGGAGCCGGGAAAGGTGATTTTCAGGATGTCGCCTTCCCGCAAAATCAATGCCTCGGAACGGCCCGCTTCTCCGGACGCTTGATTTTGAAGCGCCTTGCCCGCGGGTTCCTGGCCGCCGGTCTGGCACCCCGTCAGCCCCAGCCCTAAAGCCGTCAGGATCACCGCGGCGCACATTGTAATAATCGTTTTCATGATTTTGGAATGGATGAATGGGTTGATGTGTTTGATCTGTCTCCCGATGGGAAATGTTCCCTGTAAAACCGCCTCCAGCCCGAATCTATAGCGCCTCCGGTCGGGGAGTCAAAGGATTTTGCCGTGATTTTTAAGCCGGTCAAAACCTCCGAAACTGGGCTGAATTTTCTTTCGCGGCCATCGGCGGTTTGTTAGAACGGGGTGTGCGCAACATCCCCGGGATCATTTCAAGCTTCTGGCTTTGCGGTCTGCTCCTCAGCAGCCGGGCGGATACTTTCCCGCTGGCGGACGGCGCTGCTTTGACGGGGGACGTCGTTAAAACCACGGACGCTGGCATGATGTTGCACCTGGCGGATAACACATACACCAATGTGCCTTGGACAAAATTTTCCCAGGAAGCGCTGAAGCAGCTCGCCAGCCAGC
>Ga0114971_10001281_pt1 | contig 17100 bp, 22 predicted proteins | sample M_140625_MF_Meta_FD_87320 | JGI IMG/M metagenome (GOLD analysis project Ga0114971, IMG submission 87320) | Freshwater microbial communities from Lake Montjoie, Canada to study carbon cycling - M_140625_MF_MetaG | ecosystem: Environmental > Aquatic > Freshwater > Lake | place: Lake Montjoie...
ATCAAGGTGACGGTTGAGGAAAATACCAAGCTGACGATTGAGGGGCCAGACAAGATGGTGGTCGGCAAGGTCGCTTCTGAGATCCGCGCCTATTATCCGCCGGAGCCGTATAAGGGCAAGGGCGTCCGTTACGCCGGCGAGCACGTCGAGCGCAAGGAAGGAAAGACGGTTCAATAATAATTTTAGTCACGGCCAGATCCGTGACGCATTCAAATGAGAATCGAAAAAAAGCAGAAATTGGCCCAGCTTCGCCGCTGGCGCATCCGTAAGAAAGTGGTCGGAACCAGCGTGCGTCCTCGCATGGCGGTGTGCTTCTCCAATGAGAACATCCACGTCCAGTTCATTGACGACGATGCCCGAGTGACCCTGGCGGCCGCTTCGACGGTGAGCAAGACGGCTCCCAAAGACGTGGCGGCGAACGTGAAGGGCGCTAAAACCATCGGGGCGCTTGCGGCCAAGAATGCATTGGGCAAGGGCATCAAGGAAGTGGTGTTCGATCGCGGCGGCGCCCGTTATCACGGCAAGGTCAAGGCGCTGGCGGAAGCGGCGCGCGAAGCGGGATTAAAATTTTAACCTGAATAAATACTGTGGCTGAAATCAATAAATCGGGTGGTGACGGGCAACGCGGCCAGCAACATCGCGGCCGCCGCAAACCTCCGGGCGATCGTCCCAATTCATTTGGCAGTGGTGGCGAAGATCTGGTGGAGAAGGTCGTCTTCATCAACCGCTCCGCCAAGGTCGTAAAGGGCGGACGCCGTTTCAGTTTCGGCGCTCTAGTAGTGGTGGGCGACAAAAAAGGACGCGTCGGGGTCGGTTTGGGCAAAGCTGCGGAAGTCGCGGACGCCATCCGGCGCGGCGGCGAAGTCGCCCGGGCCCAGATGGTGCTGGTGGCCCTCAAGGACACGACCATTCCGCATGAAGCGTATTGTTCTTACGGCGGCGCCAAAGTGCTGCTGCGCCCGGCCTCGCCCGGAACCGGGATTATCGCCGGCAAAAAAGTCCGCGCCGTGCTGGAGTCCGTCGGCATCAAGGATGTCCTGACCAAATCGCTCGGGTCCAAAAACGCTGCCAACGTCGTCAAGGCCACGCTCAAGGGTCTGCTGAGCATGCGCCTGCGGGAAACCATCTATAAAAGCCGCGGGCTGGAAATGAGAAAAGTGGAGGCCCCCAAGGCCCCGGAAACGCTCCCGGCAACGGCTTGATTTCTTAATTTATTATGCGACTGCACAATCTTAAACCCCGTCCCGGCTCCAAACACCGCACCAAGCGTCTGGGCCAGGGCGAATCCAGCGGGCGCGGCAAAACCGCCGGCCGCGGCGGCAAGGGCCAGACGGCCCGTTCCGGCAGCTCCATCCGCATCGGCTTCGAAGGCGGCCAGATGCCGCTGATCCGCCGCATGCCCAAGCGCGGTTTCAACAACGCCCAGTTCACCACACAATACAACGGCGTCAACGTGGCCGACCTCAATCGGTTCGAGAACGGCGCGCGGGTGGACGAGTTGGCATTGAAGGCGGTGGGACTTTCCAATGGCCAGTCGGACGGCGTCAAGATTCTCGGCAACGGGGAGTTATCCAAAAAACTGACTGTGATTGCCAGTGCCTTCAGCGCTTCAGCCCGTATTAAGATTGAGGCCAAGGGCGGCACCTGCGAGGTGGCTGCCCGTAAATCCGTCCCGGCGGCCAAGGCCTGACGCAGCATTCATTCATGTTCCGCTCCATCCTCAACACGTTCGGCAACTGCGTCAAGATTCCGGAACTTAAATCCCGGATTTTGTTCACGCTGGGAGTGCTTTTCGTGGCCCGCCTGATCGCCTGGATCCGGCTGCCGGGTTTGGACGGGACTGCGCTTCAAACTTATTTTGCCAGCCATTCGCAAAGCGGCGGTGGGATGCTCGGCATGTACAACACCTTTGCCGGCGGGGCGCTGGAGCATTGCGCCATGGGAACGTTGGGCATCATGCCCTACATCAGCGCGACCATCATCATCCAGCTGCTCACGGCGGTCTGGCCAAAATTGAGCAAGCTGGCGCGGGAAGAGGGCGGGCGCGCCAAAATTATCCAGTACGGCCGCTACCTGACCGTATTGCTCTGCCTAGCCCAAGGACTGTTCTTTGCCATCGGCTGGGAAAACCCTGAAAAACTATTTCCCGGCATCGGACGTCCCCTCATTTATGATCTGGATCATATCTGGTGGTATCGCATCCAGACGGTGTTGATCATGACCACGGCTACCATGCTCCTCATGTGGCTGGGCGAGCAGATCACTGAGCGCGGCATTGGCAACGGCATTTCCCTGATCATCACCATCGGCATTGTCGCCCGCCTCCCCTTGGCGGTCACCGGGCTGCAGGACATGTTTTTCCCCACCGGCGGCGGCGACAACCATCCCCATCTCATCGGGACGGGTTCGGTGATGATTCTGCTCCTGGTCAGCGTGGTGGCAGGGGTGATTGCCGTCACCCAGGCGCAGCGCAAGATCCCCGTGCAGTACGCGCAGCGGGCTGTCGGACGCAAGATGTACGCAGGGGGAACGTCTTTCATGCCGCTCAAGGTGAATTATGCTGGCGTGATGCCGATCATTTTCGCTCAATCCATTTTGATGTTCCCCCAGCCGATCTTTTTACATCTTGGAAATTTCGTGAGCCAGCCGTTCTTGAAAAACATCTTCCTCGGCATCGCCCAGGCTCTCAATCCCGGCTCGGTCCCCTATCTGGCTTTCTATGCGGTGATGATTCTGTTCTTCTCGTATTTCTGGGTGGCCACCCAGTTCAACGAATTGCAGATTGCAGATGATTTGAAGAAGAACGGCGGCTACATCCCCGGCGTCCGCCCAGGGCAGGGAACCAGTGACTACCTGCACAAGGCAATGAGCCGGATCACGCTGGCAGGGGCCATTTTCCTAACCGTGATTGCCACTATCCCGATCATCCTCTCGAAGGAAATGAATATTCCGCAGAATGTGTCCCAGTTTTTCGGCGGCACCAGCGTGCTGATCGCCGTCGGGGTGTTGCTCGACACGATGCGCCAGATTGAATCGCACCTGCTGATGCGCCATTACGACGGTTTCCTGAAAAAGGGTCGGGTGCGCGGCCGCCTTTAAGCGGTGTTTGTGGAGAAGATTATCCTCAAGAGCGGCGCGGATTTGGAGGCAATGCGTTCGGCCGGCGCAGTAGCGGGGAAAGTCTTGGCCGAAATCCTCGGGTTTATTCGGCCGGGGGTGACCACCAATCAGGTGGACCGGTTTGCCGGCGAACGGATGGCAGCGCATGGGGCTAAAAGCGCGTTTCTGGGGTACCGCAAGTATCCGTGCCAGACGTGCATTTCGGTGAATGAAGAAGTCGTGCACGGACTAGCCAATGACCGCGAACTCCGGTTTGGCGACATTGTGAGCGTGGATGTGGGCGTGGTGTACCGCGGTTTTATCGGCGACACCGCCTGGACGATGGCGGTGGGCGGGTGCGGCGTCTTGGCCCAGCGGTTGATGGACGTGACTGAAAAATCTCTGGCGCTGGGCATTGCGGCGGCAGTTGCGGGCAACCGGGTGTCGGACATCTCGCGCGCGATTCAGGGGTACGTTGAGGGTCACGGCTTCAGTGTCGTCCGGGAATTTGTGGGTCACGGCGTGGGTCGCTCGTTGCATGAAGAGCCGCAGATCCCCAATTTCGTGGACGGCAAGATGGACCAGAAACTGCGGCCGGGCATGACGCTGGCGATTGAGCCGATGGTCAATGCCGGGGCTGCAGACGTAAAAATTTTGAAAGACGGCTGGACAGTGGTGACGCGGGATGGTTCACTATCAGCCCATTTTGAGCATACGGTGCTAGTCACCGGGGGTGAACCGGAGATTTTGACATGGCAGACGCCTTCTGTGTTGAAGGGGTTGTGATCGGGCCGCGGTCGCCCCACACGTTTGAGGTGGAGCTGGCCAACGGCCACCGCCTGCTGGCCTTTGTGGCCGGCCGGGCGAAGCCGGGATTTGCCGGTCTGGCACCGGGTGAAACAGTAACATTGCAATTGACGCCCTACGACCTGTCGGTGGGGCGGATTTTGCCGGAAAACAAAACGATTTAGAAAATGAAAGTTCGAGCGTCGGTAAAAAAATTGTGCGAGCACTGCAAGATCGTGAAACGCCGGGGCGTCATCCGCGTCATCTGCTCGAATAAACGTCACAAACAACGTCAGGGCTGATTTAATTTTATGGCACGTATCATCGGAGTGGAAGTTCCGCCCAACAAGCGCATCGACATCGCGCTGCGCTACATCTATGGCATCGGCCCGGTCAACGCCCGGGAGGTCCTGGAGCGCGCTAACATCGATCCCGCCATCCGGGCCAAGGATCTGACCGAGCAGCAGCTCTCCCAGATCGTGCACGCGATTCAGGACGGCAAATATGTCATCGAGGGCGACCTGCGCCGCGAACTGGGCATGAATCTCAAGCGCTTGCAGGGCATCAAATGCTACCGCGGCGTCCGTCACATGCGCAGCCTGCCGGTGCGCGGTCAGCGCACCCAGACCAACGCCCGCACCCGCAAGGGTCCGCGCAAGACGGTCGGCGTGCAGCGCAATGCCAACGCTAAAGCTGGCATCACCTAACCCTCTGAATTGTTGATTATGGCCGAAGAAATTAAAAAGAAATCCGCTCCCAAAAAAGAAGCAAAGCCCGCGGCTGAATCCGCGGAAAAAGCTGCGCTTCCGGCAACCGCTACAATTGCGGAAACTCCCGCCACGGTTGCGGCACCCACCGCCGCCGAGCTTTTGGGCGAGGACGTCAACGCTAAGAAAATCGTCAAGGCCAAGCACGCTAAAAACGTCGTCTCGGGCATCGCTAACATCTTGGCCACCTTCAATAACACGCAGGTCACCATCACCGACGCCCAGGGTAACCTGATCGGCTGGTCCAGCGCCGGCCGGGTTGGTTTCAAAGGATCCCGCAAAAGCACAGCCTATGCTGCGCAGCAGGTCGCCCAAGACGCCGCCCGTCAGGCCATGGCCCATGGAATGAAGGAAGTTGAAATCCGGGTCAAAGGCCCCGGTTCGGGCCGCGAATCCGCCATCCGCGCCCTCCAAGCCATCGGCTTGGAAATCAGCACGATCAAAGACGTGACGCCCATCCCCCACAACGGCTGCCGTCCGCGCAAGAAGCGCCGCGTGTAATCCACCCAACTCTCAACGCTCAACTCTCAACTAAAACATGGCTCGTTATACAGGTCCCCGCGTCCGCATCAGCCGCCGTTTCGGAATTCCGATTTTCGGCCCGACGAAATATCTTGAACGCCGCAACTACGGTCCCGGCGTTCATGGCCCGAAGTCGCGCCGCAAGACGACCGATTATGGCCTGGGCCTGATCGAGAAGCAGAAGTTCCGCTATTTCTACGGCCTCATGGAAAAGCAGTTCCGCGGCGTGTATGAAAAAGCCCTCCGCCGCCGCGGCGTCACCGGCGAGCAGATGCTCCAGATTCTGGAGACGCGCTTGGACAACGTGGTGTTCCACCTCGGATTAGCCAACACCCGCGCCGCCGCCCGCCAGATGGTCTGCCATGGCCACATCACCGTCAAAGGCCGCAAGGTCAACATCCCCTCCTATGCCCTGAAGGTGAATGATGTGATCGCTGTCAAAAATCACAACGTGTCGCGCCAGCTGGCGACCAAAAACATGGAAGTCACCACCAGCCGCGCCGTGCCGGACTGGTTGTCCCTGAACAAGGAAGAGTTCAAGGGCGTGGTCATGCGCATCCCGACCCGCGACGAAATCCAGCCGATCGCCAACGAACAGGCCGTCGTCGAATTTTATTCCCGTTAACCCTAAACCCGTCCCGCGGGTGCGGGACAAAAAAACAATTAAACGGGTTCCGCTGGCCGCGGGAATAATGGCCGGCGGAATCAGATTAAAATTGTTGAAGGAACATTATGCCAGTCAGACTTGGACGTTTTGAAATGCCGAAGCGGTTGCAGAAGGACGAAGCCTCGGCCACTGCCACCTACGCTAAATTTGTTGCCGATCCCTTTGAAACCGGGTACGGCCACACCGTCGGGAACTCCCTTCGCCGCGTGCTGCTCTCCTCGCTGGAGGGCGCGGCCATCACCTCCCTGAAGGTGGACGGCGCCATGCATGAGTTTGCCACCATCGAAGGCGTGGTGGAAGACATGACGGACATCGTGCTAAACCTGAAGAAGGTGAAATTTAAAGCCCACACCCGCGACGAGCAGACGCTGCTTCTCTCCGTCAACCGCGAGGGCGCAGTGACCGCCGCCGACATCCAGACTAATCAGAACCTCGAGGTGGTTAATCCGACCCAGCTGATCTGTACGCTGGATAAAAAGAAAAAGTTTGAGATGGAGCTGACCGTCAAGGTCGGCCGCGGTTTTTGTCCGAGCGACGAAAACAAAAAGTCCGGCCAAGCCATCGGCGTGGTGGCCATTGACTCCCTGTTCTCTCCGGTCAGCCGCGTGCGTTATGCTGTGGAAGCCGCCCGCGTGGGCAATCGCACCGACTACGACCGCCTGGTCTTGGAAGTCTGGACCGACGGCCGCCTGACGCCCGATGACGCGCTCACCCAGTCCTCAGCCATTTTGTCAAAACACCTCGAGGTATTTGTCGGCTACGACAAAAACGCGGTGGAATTTGAAGAGGCTGCTGACAAGCAGGACGAGGAACATTCCAAGAAGAAAAAGCTGCTGGCCATGAGCGTCAACGAGATCGAATTGAGCGTGCGCGCCGCCAACTGCCTGAACAACGCCAACATCACCTCCGTCGGCCAGCTGGCGATGAAGAGTGAGCAGGAGATGCTCAAGTACCGCAATTTCGGCAAGAAGTCCTTGATTGAAATCAAAGACAAGCTGACCGCGCTGGGTCTGGCTCTGGGCATGAGCTTCGAGCCCGGTCTGATTGATAACTCTCCGAAGGAAGAACAGAAAGCCGAGTAAGGAAAGCATATGCGTCATCTTAAAAGAACGGCCAAACTGGGCCGCACGTCCGAGCACCGCAATGCGATGCTTGCCAACATGGTCTGCAGCCTCATCCTGCACAAGCGGATCACCACGACTCTGGCCAAGGCTAAAGCCGCCCGCTCGGTCGCTGAAAAAATGGTCACCCTGGGCAAGAAAGGCACCATTCATGATCGCCGCCTCGCGGTTGCCCGCCTGCATCAGGAAGATGCGGCCAAGATCCTGTTCAAGGACATTGCCCCCGCTTTCAAAGACCGCAAGGGCGGTTACACCCGCATCATCAAGATGAACCAGCGCAACGGCGATGCCGCGCAGCGCGCCATCTTGGAATGGGTGGATTTCGTGGCGGAAACCCCCGCGGCAGCCGAACCCGCTCCGGCGGTCGAAGCCAAGCCCGAAACTAAGAAGTAATTCCAGACACTGTTTTGCCAATCCAAAGCCCGCTCTTTCTGAGCGGGCTTTTTTGTTTTCTCCAGGTCCAACCTTAATGGAGACAGAAAAGCAGGAAGAGCGCGATGAGGAGCAGGGCAGTGAGCCACCAAAACCAATGAAGTCCGCGGGGGCGGGCCACGCTGGGGTTAAATTCCTCCCTCACGAATTCTTCGTAATCAAAATGGGCGTCCGGCAGGTCCAGTCGGTCCTCTCCTGCCGCCTCGGACCATCCGGTTTTTTCATCGGAGCCGCATTCGGGGCAGGACTTCGCTGTCGGGGACAGGAGGGCCCCGCAATTTGGGCAGGTTTCCGGCGTCATGGTGGACAGGGGGGCCGATGGAATCGGGCGCGTTGGAAAAACCGTCCGCCCGATGCGGTGGCTCCCGGGTTTAAGCCCGAACTCCGAAATAGGGCAGGGATGGCGCGCTGCGCTGTCCCGGTCGCCGAGCGCAGCGCCAGGCGACGAAGCGAGTGGGGTGGTGCGTGAAACCTGGCACAGGCTGTTCCGCCCGCTCCGCCATTTTCCGCAAAAGCTCGCTTCGGAATTCTGTCTAAAAAATAATTGCTCATGACCTTTATCCGCCCACGCCGGCGTATTCCTCGTTGGTCTTCAGCTCTAGCCCCATCAGGATGTAATCGTGCGAAATGGCCTGCATGTCCTTCACGTAATCCTCTAGCCGCAGCAGCTGGCTGAAGCCGAGCATGGCAAACATGTGCATCGCCGTCGCCTGTTCCCCGATGAATTCCGCCTCGACCTTTTCCAGCCCCTCGCTGCGCGCAAATCCCAGGATTTCGGCGATCAGCGCGCGGGCTAGGCCGCGTCCGCGGAATTCGGGGTGGACCAGCACGCTCACGCGTCCAATATGGCGTTTCCAGCCACCCAGCTGCTGGTGCAGCGTGGCCGCGCCAATAATCTTCCCGCCGAGCAGTCCTACCAGAGGCAGGTTGCGCCCATAATCAATCTGCTGGCACCAGTCATGGATGACCTTGAGATCGGTCACCCGATGCTTGATGAACATCCGTTCCGGCTCCGGGATGTCGAGGAAGAGCTGGTGCAGCCCCTTTTCATCAGCCGCGTGGAGCGGGCGCAGCGTGGCGGTTTTGCCGTCCCGGAGCGGAACAGCCTTTGAAAATTTCTGGAGTTCCAGTTCAATATTATAGGCCATGCGATTCCTTACCCTGCCGCACTCTGCGCAAAACCGGAAGCGCCGGCAATAGAATAAAACCGGAGGTAAAAAAACCCCCGAAGATTCCCTATATCCCTCGCCCCGTCGCTCAAGAGGTCGGTGTGGGTTGGGCTTGCTTGATTTATGCCTGCCCGTACCGCCGGTCGGGTGGCGCTGAATTTCGCCCCGAGGAATGCGGCGTCAGCGTTCAGGGGCAGCTGGCCATCAGCCAGTCCAGGTACTTTGGCGTGCCGGCTGTCAGCGGCAAAACCAGGAATTCCGGGGTGTCGTAGGGATGTGCGGCGAGCAAGAGTTTTTCTAGCGCGGCCAGTTTCGGTTTCCGAGTCTTCAGGAGGAGCAGCACCTCGGCGGCCGAGGTCCGCTTCCCCCGCCACAGATAATGCGATTCGACCCTTGGCACCAGGGTGGCGCAGGCGATCAGGCGCGCCTGGAGCGCCTTCCCGGCCAGGCTCCGGGCGGTCTTCAGGTCCGGCGCGGTGATCAGGACCAGGGCAGTATGTGCGGCGGATTTCATGCGCGATATGATAGACGTCGGCCGGCGCGGTCTCAAATACCTTCGGTGGACTGGATTGGTCCGGCCCCGCTTCTCGTCGTGACAGGGCGTCCGCCGTGGTTTATTTTTCCAGCCATGTCGCCAACGACCTTGACTCTCGGCCATTCGCCCGATCCGGATGACGCCTTCATGTTTTACGCCCTCGCCAAGGGGCTGATCCCCTCCTACGGCTTTCAGTTCGAGCACATCTTGCAGGATATTCAGACGCTCAACGAACGCGCCACCCGGGGCGAGCTGGATATCTCCGCCGTCAGCATCCACGCCTACGCTTATGTCTCCGACCAATACGCTCTGCTGCCCAGCGGCGCGAGCATGGGCGACGGCTACGGCCCGATGCTGGTGGCGAAGCAGAATTTTTCCCGCGAAGAAATTGCAAAGAAGAAAATCGCCGTGCCCGGAACCATGACCAGCGCGTTTCTGGCGCTGCAGCTCTGGCTCGGCAAGCCGGCCAAGGAAATCAATTATGTGGTCGTTCCGTTCGACCAGATCTTTGCCGCCGTGAAAAATGGGACGGCCGAGATCGGGCTGATCATCCACGAGGGCCAATTGACTTACCGCAATGAGGGGCTGGTGCTGTGCGAAGATCTCGGGGTCTGGTGGGGGCGCGAAAACGATGGCCTGCCGCTGCCGCTCGGCGGCAACGTCATCCATAAGCGATTCGCCCCCGCCGTGCGCAAGCAGATCTCCGACACGCTCACGGCGAGCATCCAATACAGCCTGGACCATCGCCCGGAGGCGGTGCAGCACGCGCTGCAATACGCCCGCGATATGGGGCTCGACCTAGCGGACAAATTCGTGGGGATGTATGTGAACCACTGGACGCTCGATTACGGGGAGCGGGGCAGGGAATCCATCCGCCGTTTCCTCGGTCAAGCCTTCGAGCGCGGTCTCCTTCCCCACCGGCAAGAACTGGAGTTCGTGGTCTGACCCGAATTTCAAAATCGATTCCTCACGATTAAAAAAGATCAGTGACCAGAGCTGTCCCCGTGGTCATTCATCGGCGTTGGCAAGAGATTAAACTGTCCGGATGACGCCGCCCTTGTCCATTTTGGCGACGAGAGGATAGAGGTCGCGTTGCAGACAGAAGACGACGTCGTCTCGCAGCCCGGGGATGGCCAGCAGCCGCCGGGCATTTTCTGAAGAGCCGATGACCACGGCCAGATCCGCTTTGGCCTCCCGATAGTTGCGCCATGCAATCTGGGCGGAATCTGAAAGGGCGGGGATAGAGCGCGATGCCCCTGCCAGCAAATTACACAAGGCCCCCGCCCCCAGCACATCCTCGAGCGCCACGTTTTCGCCCGTGCCGGCGCACACCAGCAGAATATTTTCGGAATCATTCTGAAGGAGAAATTCCGCCGTCGCCGTCAGATTCAAAAAGGAGGCGGCCAGGACGGTGGGGGCGGCTGCGCAGGCCCGCAGGGCGCGCGTGCCGTTGGTGGTCGTGGACACGATGGTCCTGCCGCGCACGCCGGAGTATTCGCGCGGCGAATTGCCCAGGTCGAATTCGACGCCCCCGGCGGAGATGCGGACGCCGTGCCGCTCGCCGCCGAGCAGGACTTCCGGTCGGCGTTGGCGGAGGGCGAGGGCCTCCGCGATATCGCAGACGGGGATGATGGCCTCGGCGCCGTGGTGCAGCGCGGTCACAAAGGTGCTGGTTGCCCGGAGCACATCAAACACCACGCAGGCGGTCCGGCGCAGGTCCCGCCCTAGCAGGGCGGCGAATTCCGACGGGGTGATGAGGGCATCGAGTTTCATAGTGCCGGCGGGGAGGCTAGTGCAATTTTGTGCGGATGTAATGAAAAAGATATTGCTGGGCGTAGCCGGCGTGCGGGCCGAAATGGGTGGCGGCAAAGCGGCGCAGGCGCTGCTCGCTGGCCCGGCGGCGCGGGAAATAAAGCTGTTGCAGCGCGCGCTCGATCCAGACGTCCACCGGAAATGCGGAATCAAACCCATAGGCGAACAGCAAAACGCAGTCGGCAATCTTCCCGCCCACGCCGCGCAGCTGCATCAGCGCTGCGCGCGCCTCGGCGTGGGGCAATTGCCGGAGGCGCTCCAAATCAAATCGCCCGTCGGCAATTTCCCGGGCGGCGGCCAGCAGATTGGGCGCGCGAAATCCCATTTTGCAGGCGCGCAGCTCGGCCTCCGTGGCGCGGGCCAGCCGTGCGGCGGATGGAAATGAATAAATCCCGTCGCCGGCCAGGGCGGCCTGCGGCGCCCGCCGCTCGCCAAAGCGTTCGCAGAGCAGGGCGACAATCTGGCGGATTTGCACGATCTGTTTGGTGGAGGACAGGATGAAGGAGGCCAGGCATTCCCACGGGTCTTGTCTGAGAAGGCGCAGGCCGGGGCAGGCCGCCACGGCGGCGCGCATCGGCCCGTCGTCGGGGAAAGTTTTCAGGACCGCCGCCAGATTGATGTCCGTCTGGAGAAACTGCCGGAGCCAATCCCAGTTTTCCACAGGAGCGGCTGTGGCGGCGCGGATGCCGTCCGGCGTTTGCGTCAATTGCACCCAATGGACTCCCACGACACCGGTCCAGGATTCCCGCTGCGGTTGCCAGCGGAAGGTCTGGCCGGAGTCCAGCGTGGCGGCCAGATCATAATTGTGGACGCGCAGAAGAATTTCCGTGGCGGCCATGGTTCAGCGGTTCCGGGGATCCAGCGTTTTCAAATCCGGCACCAGCGAGGGCACCTGGGCGTGCCAGCGGGGAAGCCATTTCGCTCCGAAAAACTGCCAGGCTGTTTCCAGAACGACGGCGACGGCGGCGGCATAGCCGGCACCGATCAGTGCGCCGGCGAGAACGTCGGCCGGATAATGGACGCCGTTGTAGACGCGCGAGAAGGCGACGGCGGCGGCCAGCGGCAGCATGAGCCTCGCACTTTTGCGGTAGAACAGGAACAGCACCATGGCGGCGGCGAACCAGTTGGCGGCGTGAGAGGACGGCATGCTGTTGTGGTTGGCGGGGCGTGCCGGTACGCCCGCGGTTGGGGCGTCGGATCCCGGGGGGCGATAGCCTTTTCCGATGGTGCCGAAGAGTCGCGCCTCCGGCAGGGTGACGAACGGGCGCGGCCGGGCAATGGCGTGTTTCAGGGTTTTACAGACCAGGCCGTCGTTGGTGGACATCACTAAAGTCAGGAGCAGCACGCAGAGCCGGGCGCGCCGGTTGCCGAAGGCGAGCAGGGCGAGGCCCGCCGCTATGGATACGGCAATCAGAGCGTTTTTTAATCCCGGCCCGCCGCTCAACACCGGCATGAGCCAGTCGAAGAACGGATTGACCAGGGACCGATTGACGAACAGGAATAGGCGGGTGTCGGATAGTTGCAGCCAGTGCATTGGCGGCAGTATAGCGTTCCGCGCGCGGTTGGAAACCTTTCAGTATTGGGCTTCAGTATTGGACGATGGAGCGCACCGGCTGGCCTGGCAGCTTGTCGCGCCCCCCCAGAAATTTCAGTTCGATCAGAAAAACCACGCCCAGGATATTGGCCTCCAGTTTTTTCATGAGCGCGATGGCGGCCGCGGCCGTCCCGCCGGTGGCCAGCAGGTCATCGATCAGCAGCACCCGCGCCCCCGGCTTGAGCGCGTCCACATGCATGGCCACGGTGGCGTGCCCGTATTCCAGCGCGTAATCCTGCTCGAGGGTCCGGTAGGGCAGCTTGCCTTTCTTGCGGACCGGCACGAAGCCGGCCTTGAGCTTCGTGGCGGCAGCGGCGGCGAAAATGAAGCCGCGCGCGTCGATGCCGATGACGGCGTCCACCGATCCGGGCGCGAATTCCTCGGTCAACAGGTCGATGCTGCCGGCGAACAGCCGCGCGTCGGCCAGCACAGGCGTGATATCTTTGAACTGGATGCCCGGCTTGGGAAAATCGGGGACATTGCGGATGGCGAGCGCGATCTGGGCCGCCGTGACGGGGGAGTTATTCATCTTGTTTCTTAGTCACTTCCAATTTTTCAATCATCCGGCGCAGCTTTTTCAGCGCCAGGTTTTGGATCTGGCGGACGCGTTCGCGCGTGACGCCAAACTTCACGCCAACTTCTTCCAGGGTTTTTTCCGTGCCTCCATCGAGGCCGAACCGGAACCGCAAAATAGTCGCTTCCCGGTCGTCCAGGTGCTTCACCATATCCTGAAGCATCCCTGTGACGGTCTTGTCCTCGAGGTTGTCATAGGGGGAGGTGGCGTTTTCATCTTGCACCACATCCGAGAAATTATTCGAGTCGTCGTCGCCGATCGGCGCGTCGAGCGAGGCGGGCCGGATGGAGGCCTGCCGCATCAGGCGCACGCGCGAGGCGGTCATGCCCATTTCATCCGCCAGATCCTCGTCGGTGGGCTCGTGCCCGAGCATCTCCTGCAGTTTCGTGGCGGTCCGCCGCATCTTGGAGATCTTGTCCACCAGATGCACCGGGAGGCGGATGGTCTTGGACTGGTTGGCGAGGGCGCGTTTGATCGATTGCTTAATCCACCATGAGCCGTAGGTGGAGAGCTTGCCGCCCTTGGCCGGGTCGAACCTCTCAACGGCCTTCATCAGGCCGATGTTGCCCTCGCTGATCAGGTCGAGCAGCGGCAGTCCAATGCCCTCGTAGTCGCGGGCGATTTTAACGACCAGGCGCAGGTTGGCCTTGATCATGTGTTCGCGCGCCTTTTTGTCGCCTTTCTTGATCCGCGCCGCCAGCTGGATTTCTTCCTGCGGGGTCAGTAGTTTCACCTGCCCGATTTCCCGCAGGTACAGTCGGATGGCGGTGTCGCCGTCGTAGCGGGATTCTTCCCGCCGGGTGAATGCGCTCGTGTCGTCCCCCGCGGATCCGGCCAGGCTCGGTTCGGGGATGACGTACGGGGCGGGCTCGGGAAGGGTGGGAATGGGTGCCACGTCCGCACGCCCCTTGGCGATGGCTGTTTTGGCTTTTCCTTTTGATACCCCCATAGTCCTTGGCAAGACACTAGAGACGAAATCCACTCCTGCAAGAAAAATATATGAAATTGTTTCCGGCCTGGATTCGGGCTGCGGTGCGGCCTCGGCCCGGTCTCCAAAGCGGATTTTGGGAGAGGCCCAGCGCCGCCAATGTCCCTGTCAATAGATTGACAAAAAACGCGGAAGAGGGATTTCCGGCGGCGAGGGTGCAGCGGTTCGCGCGGACGGCGGCTGGGTCAGATTCCGAACAGCCGGTCCCCCGCATCGCCCAAGCCGGGCAGGATGAAGCCATGGGAGTTGAGTTGGCGGTCCAGGGCGGCGGTGAAGAGGGGAACGCGCGGATACTTTTTCTGCACGGCGCGGATGCCTTCGGGGGCGGCGACCAGATTCACCAGGCGGATATTCTTCGCGCCCTGTTCGACCAGCAAATCCAGGGCGGCCACCGAGCTGCCGCCGGTGGCCAGCATCGGGTCGATCAGGATGATTTCAAAACGGCCGAGGTTTTTAGGCAGGCTCTGGTGATAGAATCGGGCGCGCAGGGTGGCTTCCTCGCGTTTTAATCCGATGAATCCGACCTGGGCGTGGGGGACGAGCTGCAGGATAGCCTCCAGCATGCCCAGGCCGGCGCGCAGCACGGGGACGAGCAGGACCGGGCGTTCGAGCTGGGCTCCGTGCGTCCGCATCAGCGGCGTTTGCACCGGGACCTTCTTGACGGCAAATGAGCGGGTCGCCTCGTAAACCATGAGCGCGGCAATCTCGCCCAGCAGGCGGCGGAACTCCTGCGGCCGGGTGCGCCGGTCCCGCAGCCGGGTCAGGCTGTGCTGGATGAGCGGATGTGTGATGACGGTGACATTTTTCATCGCTCAGTTTTCCGGCGTCTGCCAGAGGAAATACATGCATCCCGCCCGGAGCTTGGGAATGTCGAGGCCGATGTCGATTTTCACCGAGGAGGCCGCGCCGCTCTGGCTGAACAGGGAGAGAAAATCTGATAGGTCATAGTGTTCGCGGTATTCGATCAGGTTCGCGTTGGTAAGGCGCGCAATCTTTTCCGTGCGATCCACCGCGTCGTCGAAATCGCCCACCTGATCCACGAAGCCGAGCGTGAGCGCCTGGGTGCCGGACAGCACGCGTCCGTCGGCGGAATCCTCCCAGTTGGCGGCCAGGGCCCTGCCTTCCGCCTTATTTTTCTCGTGGGCGGCCGCCCGTCCCGCGCGCACCACGCCCTTGAACTTCTGAAATGTTTCGTCAATCAACGCCTGCACCATGGCGTGTTCCTCCGGCGGGATATCGCTGGTGCTGCGGTCAGGGCTCAGCATGTCTTTGTACTTGCCGCTCTTATAGGTCATCGGGGCCACCCCGACCTTATCCATCAGTCCCCGGAAGTTATAGCCGTGCATGATCACTCCGATGCTCCCGGTAATGGTCAGGTCGTTGGCCACAATCCAGCGGCAGGGGGCCGAAATGTAATAGCCGCCGCTCGCCGCCAGGCTGCCCATCGAGCAGATCACCGGCTTCTTCGTGTCCGCCTGGAAATAGGCGATGGCTTTGCTGATGTCGTCCGAGGCCATCACCTCGCCCCCGGGCGAATCCACTTTCAGGATCACCGCCTTGACACGATTGTCCTCCCGCGCCCGGTCGAGCTGGGCCTTGATGACCTCCACCATGTCGTGTCCTCCCGCATCGGTACCACGGCGGGTGATAAGCCCGTCCACCGTGATGACCGCGATCTTGTAGTGCGATCCGTTGTCTTCCAGCACGACCTCCTCTAGCCGCGGGCCGGCCTCGTGCGCCGCGCTGTTCTTCAGGCTGCGGCTCAGGCCGCCGCTCAGCGTGTGGGAAACGAACTGCGAGAGGTTGCCGAGCAGGCTGAACGCCAGCAGCAGGATTAAAACGAGGGCGGCAATCATCCAGCCCCGGCGCCGGCGCGGCCGGGACGAGGGCGGCGGGGTGATGACGGGCGGCGGAGTGATCAGCGGCGGCGGGGCGCCGGGTGTGGAAAAAGAGGGTTCCATGGGGCGCAAATTAACGCAACCCGGGCAGGGGAGCAAGGGGCTTTGACGTCCGCTCAGGGCTCTGTGCCGCCCGGCGCGATCTCACCAGTAATGCTGGACCAGCGGGCGAATCTCCGCCTCATAGATCGCGCGGATTTTCCGGAGCGTGCCGGCGGACAGATGCGGCAGGTCCGATGCGGCGAGGTTGTCCGTCACCTGCGCCGGGCGCTTGCCGCCGGGGATTGCGCAGGTCACTGCCGGGAATTCTAGGATCCAGCGCAGGGCCAGTTGCGCCAGCGTCGCGCCCGGCGGTACCAGCGGGCGCAACGCCCTGACCGCGCGCAGGCCCGTGTCGTAGTCCACGCCGGCGAAGGTTTCCCCGCGGTCGAACGCTTCGCCGTGCCGGTTGTAGCGGCGATGGTCATCCGCCGCGAACCGGCTCGCGCGATTCAGTTTGCCCGACAGCAGGCCTGAGGCCAGCGGCACGCGCGCGAGGATGCCGACCTTCCGCCGTTGCGCCTCTCCGAAGAACAGCTCCGACGGGCGCTGCCGGAATAGATTGAAGATGATCTGCACCGTTTTCACTTCTGGGTACTCGATGGCTTTTAGCGCCTCTTCGACTTTTTCCACGCTCACCCCGTAATGCTGCACCTTGCCGGCTTTCACGAGGTCGTCTAGGACGCCGAACACTTCCGGGCGGTAAAAAACTTCCGTCGGCGGACAGTGCAATTGCAGAAGGTCGAGCGCGTCGGTGTTCAGGTTCTTCAGGCTGCGGTTAACGAAGGCGGTGAGGTTCTTGCGGTTGTAGCCGTCGGCCACGTGCGGGTTGAGCCGGCGACCGGCTTTGGTGGCGATGTAAAAATTCTCCTTCCGTTCCCTGCGCAGTTTCGCCAGCAGCCGTTCGCTGCGGCCGTCGCCATAGCAGTCTGCCGTGTCAAAAAAGTTCACGCCGCCGTCGAGCGCCGCGTGGAGCGCGCCCATCGATTCGGCATCGCTCACGTCGCCCCAGCTGCCGCCGATGGCCCAGCCGCCGAAACTGATTTCTGACACCTTCCAGCCGGTCCGTCCCAGAGTGCGATATTTCATGGGCGCAG
>Ga0114971_10001282_pt1 | contig 17093 bp, 19 predicted proteins | sample M_140625_MF_Meta_FD_87320 | JGI IMG/M metagenome (GOLD analysis project Ga0114971, IMG submission 87320) | Freshwater microbial communities from Lake Montjoie, Canada to study carbon cycling - M_140625_MF_MetaG | ecosystem: Environmental > Aquatic > Freshwater > Lake | place: Lake Montjoie...
AAGTATGTGAAAACGAAGTATGTGAAAACGAAGTATGTGAAAACGAAGTATGTGAAAACGAAGTATGTGAAAACGAAGTATGTGAAAACGAAGTATGTGAAAACGAAGTATGTGAAAACAAAAAAATGTTAAAAATAAATAATTATTTAACATTTTTTACAATGTAGATGGTATTACGGATGAAGAATTTATAGCTGCTGAAGCTTGTGCACCTGCTGAAGCTTGTTGTGTCGCTTGTTCTCTGAAAGCTTGTTGTTGAGCCTTATGATATTGTATTTGCTGTTCTTTTATTGATTTTTGTTTTTCGTATAATGCTTTTGCTTGTGCAATAGCAGATTCTTGCATTTGTTGTCTTCTTTCTTCTGTCTCTTTTTTCAAACGATAATTTGCAGCAGCATTACCCATAAGTGAACGAATCTCTCCATAAATAAGTTGACTTGTTGATTTCGTTTCTTTTACTTCTGGAATTGGAGGATTCATGTATTCACGAATAACAGAAAGAATATCATTATTATGTTGTTTTAATTTTTCAATAGCAACCTCTTTACTATAATCTGTTTGTCTCATAATAACAATAATAAGAGGATTATCTACTTTCTGCGTTTCTTGTGTCTGAGACGGAGTTTCTTGTGTCTGAGACGGAGTTTCTTGTGCCTGAGTTTCCATATAATATTCTACATCAAGTTTTTTCTATATTATATTAAACGCAATAAATATAATATATAATAAAATTGAAATAAACATAACACTGTAGTGTACTATTAATACTAACATAATAATGTCTGAAGAAATTGAAGAATTGGTTCAAAATCTTAATTCAAGCTTATCATTTGCTTTGAAAAATACGTTGGGACCTTTTGTCCAAAAAATGAATAGTAATAAACAACGTTATGCAATGATAACCAGTGTATTAAAGACTTTACCAGAGTATCAAGAACTTGTTGGTTATAACTATGAGATTGAAGGTCGTCTTCATAAATGCAATGAAGAAAATAGTATTTTATATAAAGAAAATGTTTCTTTGAAAGAAAAAATGGTTGGATTGGAAAAAAAGCTGAATGACATATTGGAAAAGTCCAGTCAACAATCAGTTGTTGAAGAAAAGATAAATGTTGGATTGGTTGTTATTGAGAAGCAAGAAGTTGTAGATGAAGATGTTAAAAATAAAGTATCTGAAATTTATACAGATGCAAAACTTGTTCCTGTAAATTATAATTTGGAATTGAATAAAGCTAAACTCATTAATCTTCATGCACAATCAGAGTCAGATGAAGAACAAACTGAAGATGAACAAGAAGATGAACAAGAAAATGAACAAGAAGATGAACAAGAAGAGGAACAAGAAGATGAACAAGAAGATGAACAAGAAGATGAACAAGAAGATGAACAAGAAAATGAACAAGAAGATGAACAAGAAGATGAACAAGAAGATGAACAAGAAGAGGAAGAAGAAGCGCAATCATTAGCACGCGCACGCGCACACGCAGCAACTGCACAAGCACATGCAGAATCACGAGCGCAAGCGTTAGCAGTAGCAAAAAAGGAAGCGTTAGCAGTAGCAGCAGAAAAGGAAGCACAAGCGCAAGCGTTAGCAGTAGCACAAGCGTTAGCAGTAGAACAAGCGTTAGCAGTAGAACAAGCGTTAGCAGTAGAAAAGGAAGCGCAATCATTAGCACGCGCACGCGCACACGCAGCAACTGCACAAGCACATGCAGAATCACGAGCGCAAGCGTTAGCAGTAGCAGCAGAAAAGGAAGCACAAGCACAAGCGTTAGCAGTAGCAGCAGAAAAGGAAGCACAAGCACAAGCGTTAGCAGTAGCAGTAGAACAAGCGTTAGCACAAGCACAAGCGTTAGCAGAAAAGCAAGCATTAGAAGAAGCACAAGCGTTAGCAGTAGCGTTAGCAGAAAAGCAAGCATTAGAAGAAGCAGTAGAAGTAGCAGAAAAGGAAGCGCAAGCACTTGTGCAAGCATTAGAAGAAGTAATAGATAATGATGAAGAGGAAGAATTCTATGCAGTTTCAATCACAGGATATGATGAAGAATTTTATACAGACAATGAAAAGACCGGTCGTATTTACAAAGTCAATTCAGACGAAACGATTGGTGAATTATTGGGTCATTTTGTTAATGAAAAGCCTATGTGGAATGTTTGTGTGAAAGAGTTTGAAAAAGAATTTCATACAGACAAGTTTTACACGGATAATAAACAATCAGGTTCTATTTATGAAATCAATAAAGACGAAACCGTTGGAAAAATCGTTGGACAATTTGTTAATGGACAAGCTAACAAGATTGTAGAGAAGCAACAAGTCAACAAGACAATTAAACCAAAGTTAAAGCAATCAACAATGTCAAAGAAGTGATAATATATAATACACAAAAAATATATAATTATATGTATATACATATGATTATTGAAAAATTATGTCCCCCAGCAATTTTATATCTTGCTTTTTCTCTCACACATATTATTATTGATATATTTAAAAACTTATACAATACTGCATTTTTGAAATTTATTATTATGATTATATTTACAATTGTATTGAATGTATTATGCCAAAATGGTTTAGGTATAGTTTCATGGATAATTGTATTTATTCCATTTATTTCAATGACGATTATATCAACTCTTTAAATTAAGGTTTTGAAATTAACACAAAATAAAAAAAAAGATAAAAAAACTGTAAGAAAAGAAAAAATAAAAGAAGAATTTAAAAAAAAACCATATCAACAAAAAGGTATAAGTAATACATTTTAATTTTTACAATTGAATTTAATTCAATACTTTTTTTTACAAGTAAACATTATGAATACATACATAAAAAAATGGTATATACCAATGTTTACTTTTGGATTTATTAGGCAATACAGATGCATTCCTGATGATAAGAAGAAGAAGGAGTTATTTATTGATAAGTGTATGGGATGTGCGGTCAATGGAATTATATATGTTAGTCCATTTGGAATAATAAAATTATATGATTTAGCTCGTCGCTCAGAAATATATACGACAAATGAAAATCCAAAAGATCACAAAAATGCTTATTATGAATATTTACAATACAATTACAATATAATCGCATAAATAAATACATAAATAAAAGGGTATAAAACTATAAAATTGAATATAATATAAATGGAGCAATCTGTAGCATTAACTGTATCAGAAACCATGTCCATGTCAACTTTATCATCATCTAATTCCAATAAATTAAATGATAGTTGGACTTTGTGGGCGCATTTGCCACACGACATTGATTGGTCTGTTAAAAGCTACAAGCCCATATTTAACTTCTCTTCTGTGGAAGAGGCAATCGCATTATGCGAGACACTCCCTGAAAAAATGATAAAAAATTGTATGTTATTCTTGATGCGTAATGGTATTCAACCTGTTTGGGAAGATGTCAAAAATAGAAAAGGAGGGAGTTTTTCATATAAAGTAAATAATAAAAATATAGCAGATGCTTGGAAGAAACTGTCTTATGCATTGGTTGGTGAAACATTGACAGAAGATATGAAATTATTAAAAAATATTAATGGTATTACCATTTCTCCAAAAAAAAGCTTTTGTATTGTAAAAATATGGATTGCTGTTTGTGATTTTCAAAATCCATCGTTGATTGCAAAGATTCCAGAATTATCAACTCATGGATGTCTATTTAAAAAACATATGCCAGAATACTAAATTATTCATATGTTACAAAAAAACAAAAACAAAATAAATAAAAAGTTGTCGTCGTTTTATTTATTTTTTATAATTATTCTATTTCTACTTATTCTTCTTCTTCAATGTTTTCTTATTACTCTTTTTACCTCCTTTACTCTTTTTACCTCCTTTCCTAGTAGGAGATTTACTCTTACTTCTCTTCCTAGTAGAAGAATTACTATTTTTCTTAGGACTCGTCGGAGGTGTTGAATCATCATATTGAGATTTAAAATATTTTAGTTCTGTTAATTTTAAATATATATAGTCGTTTACAACATTAAAAGTATCATCATATAAGTCTTCTTCATACACAGTTTTAAATTGTTTAATAATATTTTGTTCTTTAATATCGGTTTCACCATTTAAAAGTTCTGTTGCAAAATTAATTAATACTTGTTTTTTTGTAATACCATTTTTTAAATATGGTCTTAATTTAAATTCATAGATTTTATTACTTAATTCTTCAACAATTTCATCTACTGTTGGTGACATATTATATAATATTAAAACATTATAAAATATATTGTATAATAATAAAACGCATTAAGTAAATATTATGTTTTTATAACGCATGTAATTATTCATTCTGTCTTGCTTTCTTCAAAATGTCGAATATCTGTAACATGCTTAAACATATAATCAAAAAATCCTGATACAAATTTCTTTTTATCACCAGTCTCTTTTAATTTCGCGAGAGATTCATTCATCATAAGAATAAACTCACTTGTATCAATATGAATATCATAATCAGTTATTGAATTTGTAGTTGAATATGTTGTTGTTTCTACTACAGTTGACGTATTTTCTTTTATTTGCAAAGGCAAAGGCAAAGGCAAATGCAAAGACTGCTCTATATTATTTTTCGACTTTGCAACATTTTTCAAATGTGTCTCTCTATTCAAATGCTTTTCATATATATGTTTTTTTGTTGTAGAATATTTACACGGTTTACAATTAAATATTTCTTCATCCATTACTACTATACTTAATCTATTTTTCCTATATTGTTTTTCCATATATTATCTTTTTTTCATGGTTTTCTTATGTCTATTTGTATTTTTATTTTTATTTGTTGGAGAAAATACAGTCCACTTCTGTGTAGGTCTGTCTAATAAATAAGGCTCATAATCTTTCCACTGTTTATTCTTTTCACAAAATTTATGTGCATTAAATGGAATACCACAAGAATTACCCCATCTGGCATCAAGAGACATATTTTCAGCCAGAACAGAATCAGTGACCATACCATCCAATGCTCCTCCTGGATAAAAAGGTATATAGTCTATATGAGGTGTATCATCTAGATCGTAGTGACTACAACAAGTTCTATTAGACGGGTTTACTTTTTTCATATATACATCATAATGATCGGCAAGTATTTTCTCTCCAACATTAACAGTAATTGCTCCTTTATGATTTTCCATAAGTTCAGTTAAACGAACGCGTCGAGCCCCACTACTTGTTTTTATATTATAATGGTCGCCATCATTTGTTTCCATATTTCGAATACGTGAGTCTTCTGCAGAATTATAACCAATAAAATATCCATTCGTCTTCTTTTCAACATTTACAAATTTATATCCTAACTCAATACGCATAATAACATTATTCTTTATATCTCCAATAAGCCATGAATTCGCATAATCACCACTGTTTCTTTCGGAGAGAATACGAGTATAATCATCTAATGTTTTCGAATATTGAACAGCTTTTCGAATACGACAAAAAACAGGGTCTAATAATTTGAAGTTTTTAAAGGCTCCAATGGTCGTTTCTGTGCAAATAAATCCATTACTAGAAATGTAAAAATCGGTTCCGCTCCATATCCATCCTGGTGATGTTTGCATAACAAATGAATTACCCTTGTCTGGATAGACATACATAATAATATTCGAAAATTGCGTATCAATAAAATTGGAAAATGTATTATGAGCACATACAATTTTTCCGTCTTTTGTATAATCACCAATCGCCATAAATGCACTACATCTCTCAATAACTCTTTCCTTATTTATAAACGACTTCGAATTAAACATATTTCCATATTTAGCTTTTAATTTAGGCACCTTTACAAGTAAATCACCTATTTCTGATATCATCGAATTAATACTTAAATAACAATTCCACATAATAATATCGTCTAATGTTATTTGGGTTATATCATTATTACGAATACCATCCGCAACACCTTTCAACTCTGTATAATAATCTGGAAAACGTTTCTTTATTTGTTTTCTAAACAATTCTGAAATTGTATCACGGAAAAAAATACGCGATAATCCATAAGTATTCATAAATATAAAATCAAGTGTTTTAAATACCAATTTAATTTCGTCTGAGAGTAAATAACCTTTTGTATATCCTAACTCATAAGGAGTTCCGTGTATATCAATACATAACCATCCATTTTTTTCATAACGTTTTCCTTTTACATTCTTTATATTTATTTTTTTTACTTTATTTCTCTCTTTTACTGTCTTCATATATTTATTATATATATATATCTTTACAAAAAATCATAACAAAAAATATGTATTGTTGAAAAAAATCATTGTATAAGTGTTGCAATAATATCATCGCCATCATTATCTCTAATTTCATTAATAATATATTTATGATTTTTCAATTTATTTATAGCATTATTCATTCCATTTAGACCTAAATCATTAGATAAATCTTTATTATATTCAGTAAAACATTCAGGGTTAAATCCCCATTTTTCAAATCTTATATTTTTAATGTTATACTTTGATAAATCTATCATTTTTATTATTTCACTATCAAACCCTTCTGTATCTATTTGTAAATATTCTATATTTGTTATATTATGAATTTTACATATTTCGTCAAATGTTATACTTTTTGTAGTAATTTTTACCATATCATCTTTATTACCCCAGTCATTCATTGGCACTAAAGAAAAATGAACATCGCTGTATATAATATTATTATCAGCTTTAGTTCCAATAATACCTTTTTTTGCAGGTATATATAGTTCTATCAATTCATCATTATTATAATAGATAGCATTATTGAAAATATGAACATTTTGTATGTCACTATAATTTCTTTTTATTTCACTTATTAAATTTAAATTTGGTTCTACTAAAATAACCATATCTGGACTATTTTTTTTTACTAATTTTCTAAAATTATCATTTCCATTATTAGTTCCAATTTGAAAATATATTTTAGACATTATAGTATAATATATTTTTTTTATTAATCGTTTTATACGAATAAGCGTTTGCACTACAACTTTTTTTCCAAAAAGTATATAAATGTCAGCAAATACATCATTTTCAACAACCAATTCTAAACTAACGTTGTTTATATCGAAACAATCATTAACAAATAATCAACTTAGCAGTGATTTATCTAGCACTGAATTTCCGCTTATTGAAGCATATCCAATATTCATAAATAGAGAACCTCAGAATAAAATAACAAATATAGGTATTTATCAATCCAATTCATCAGGACAAAGTGGATATTTAACAACTACAGATTTTAATATTTTTAGTGGTAAATTATCATCTATAACTTCAGGAACAAATATTTATGCGACACCATCAGGGACAAGCCCAACAGTATCACTCGCAATTTCTTCTACAGTTGACATGTGTAATCAATCTATAACAAATTTATCAAGCGAAGATTTCAAAACAAATATAGATATTCGTCAGGCGGGTTATCAACGTATATATAATTCTGGAACGAATATGATAATATCTCCTTCTGGAGAATTAATTTTAAAACCTTCTTCAAATGTGTCTATTACGTCAAATGTTGTTATGAATTCAAAAACATTAGATATGTGTGGTGGTGTTATTACTGGAATATCAAATGAGAATTTTTCAAAAGAAATAGATATTCGTCTAAAAGGGACTCCTTTGATATATACAACGAATGGTTCTAATATGTCTATTGATGCATCTGGAATTCTTACCATATATTCTACAACGAATATGAATGGAAACACATTGGAGATGAAACAAGGAGATATAAAGGATATACTTTCAGAATATTTTTACTCAGAAGTAAACATTTATAAAGGTGGAACAAAAAAAATTATATATACAAACGTAAATGATATGACAATATTTCCGAATGGAAAATTATATATTGGTTCTCAATTAGATATGTGTAGTAATCAAATTACAAATTTATCCAGCGAAGATTATAAAACGAATATAGATATTCGTCAAAATGGAACACAGCGAATTTACACGTCTGGAAATAGGATGACATTTGACACTTCTGGTTTAACTATTCTATCTGATGTTAGCATGAATCATAATCGTATTATGGATATTTCTGGTTTGTATTCTATATCAGGAGAGATTTTGAGAATAGATGCATCAAATATTTCATTTACATATGTAAACAACACACATGTTGTAATTGATAATAGCGGAATTATATTGAATGATTTATCATCAAGTAATACTGGAACAGTTCTTACATTTGATACAACTACAAATCGTGTTAATTATTATCCTCTTTATGATACAAGCTCTTTTTTGATTGATCTTAGCGGAGGTAGTCAAGGTAATAGGACATATCCATTTACTATGAAAATAAGTCATATTGGGAATACAGTAACCATGGGAATACCTGATATAAGCGGTGTTTTTTCACCAGCAAATGATATTCCATATATTTATACAAACCCTGCAATTAATTTAAAATATAGACCGACATCTAATATATCGTTTCCTGCATTGATTTATAATAATGGTGCTATAAGAAATGGAAAAGCATTACTACAAAATGATGGATATATGAGATTTTATACAAATGTAATAGATGCGTCGTCATCATGGGTTCAGGATATATCTGGAGGATTGGTTAGTCAGTGTTTCACATATAATACTTTTTAGAATATACTTTTTTAGAAAAAGTATTGCAAAAATATACTTTTATACTTTTATACTTTTTAGAATATACTTTTTTAGAAAAAGTATTGCAAAAATATACTTTTATACTTTTATACTTTTATACTTTTTAGAATATACTTTTATACTTTTATACTTTTATACTTTTTAGAAACACAAAAAAAGCAAAAAAAAAATATTACATAACTTCAATATCATAATTGGAAATAAAAAAAGATGTTGTTTGTTTTGGTCATTATGAACATATCAACAGGAAAGGGTGTATCAATCGTGATAAGAATGGGTGTAAAAACATCCGTTATGTATTCAACTATAAGAAAACAAACTTGAAAGAATAGCATCAACCACCGAAACAAAAGTTGAGGTTGTCAAGTGTGCTAATGCCTGAAAAAGGTGCTTTTACACCATAATAACAAAAAAGAAATGGACGATAATTTTGTCTAATTTTTCTTTTCGGTCAGTGTAACATACATACACTCGATATACATCATACACTCGATATACATCATACACTCGATATACATCATACACTCGATATACATCATACACTCATATAATTGATGCTTCGAAACGTAGCATAACACAACCCAGAAAACATCAAGCTATTTGCAATATATCCAGTTCCATTTAAATTACCATCTGCATTAAATAGAGCAGGAATATATTTGAATATATTCTTACGAACAACAGGAAGATGAAACATAAAATACAGCACACCAATCATAAGTGGTATATGAATTTCATTGTAATATTCATCAAGCGAGTTTTCACTCTCTTCTCTCTTCAAATTCTTCTGAATAATATCTTCAGGAGTTTGATGTTCTTTAATATAGTCATCGGGTCCTTTTGGCACATAATTCGCTTGTGTTTGATTATCTTGTGTAATATGGTTTTGATATTGAGGAATATCTCGTGTTGGTAAAGAGAGAACGCCTGAAGCACTTGCTTTTTGAATGCCAGTAATGAGAGAATTCATTTCATTTGTGCCAATTCCATTTGCGCTAGCCATTCCATTTTCACCATTATCTCTCACATTCTTAAGTTCTTTCGCTGGATTATCAATCCTTACGTTATCAATCCTTACGTTCTTTTCATGTAATTCCATTTTAATATTTCCATCGGTTTGAGGAGAGATCGGTAAATCGTCTATACTTGTCGTTCCTGACATATATTTATTATAAGCACTTTTAAAAAAAGTGCATCAAAATCGCATACTTTACACTTTACACTTTTAAGAAAAGTGTTGCAAAATACCTTTACACTTTTACACCTTTGGACATTTAAAACGCCGACTTTTATGAGGGGATGAGGGGTTTAGTGCTAATTTATATTTAATAAAATATATTGTAATAAAATATTACATTTTACAAAAAACTTGTATAAAAACACTTTTTTTTTGTAAAATATTGAATTAACCTAAAAACAACCCTTCACCCCTCATCCCCTCATATTTATACATTTATAAGACATCCTACACTAAAAGTATTCTTTAATTCGCTAATATTAAATAATTTTGTATCACCTTTCATAGTGTGTCTTCCCTTAGAAACTCCATGTATTTTCATATTAATTAATTTTACACCTAATTTAACAGCATTAATATCATATTTTATACCATTTGAATTAGACCAATGTTTAAATAACTCATATATTTCTGTACCAAGTAATTCTATACATTCTTTACTATCGTTCATATGTTCTCTGGTAAAACTTTCTAACCATTGTTCTATGGGTGATTTAGATAGTTCTTTTAAGTTTGTTTGATATTCAGTTTGAGGTATAGATATATCTTTGAATTTATCCATTCCTTCAAAGCCCTTAAAATAATCATAACATGTTCTAATCACGTCATTATCTTCTAAATATTTGTGCATTGTTTCAAAGTAAATATAATCCCCTTTTTTCTCATCACTTGACCGAATAATTAAATTACGACGGTCGCCGTTGGTTGAGTTTATGGGTTCTTCTTTATTAGTGGTGGTAATAAACCGATGATATGATTTTATTTTGTATTGCGGAATTCCCTTTTGGTTTATGGCGAGGGTATTATCCGTGATTAAACCCTTTATTTTTATATAAAATTGAAATATTATAAAAATAATTATTATATATTATTTAAAAATGAACTCCAAAAAATGTAGTAAATGTAAAGTGATAAAGTTAAATGATTGTTATTATACAAACTCGGCAAGAAAAGATGGTCTTGCAGTTTATTGTAAAGAATGTCTAATAATAATTGCGAATGATAATAATGAACAAACAAAAATAAAAAATTTAGAAACAAATTTTATTTCAAATTATGAAATTTGGAAGGACATTCCAATAAATCTTAATTATGAAGCATCTACTTTCGGACGTATTAGAAACAAAAAAATGAAAAATATATTATCTCCATTTGAATATAAATCTGGTTATTTAGGTGTAGGGTTAAGAGGAATGATTAATAATAGAAAAACATATAAATTACATTATTTAATAGCATTAACACATATACCAAATAATGAAAATAAATCTACAATTAATCATAAAGATAAAAATAGACTAAATAATAATATTAATAATTTAGAATGGAATACTAATCAAGAACAGATGATACACCAATTAACATATAAACCTACAAATAAAAAAGGTCATATTAAAGGTATAAGTGATTTATCTAATATAAATGAAAATGAAATTTGGAAATCACTTTCAATATTAGATGAATTTACAGATTTTACAAACTATGAGATTTCAAATTATGGAAGATTAAAATATAAAATAAAAAATAAAATAAAAATAACAAGTGGTAATACCTCATCAGAAAAATATAAAACCGCATGTTTAACAAGATCAATAAATAAAAATATAAAAAGAATAGCAATCCATCGGTTAGTCCATCGGTTAGTTGCACTAATGTTTATTGAAAATCCTCATAATAAACCTTATGTTAATCATAAAGATGGAAATAGGGTAAATAATGTTTATACAAATTTAGAATGGAATACGCCATCAGAAAATTCGCAACACGCACACGATACTGGTTTAAACAATACCAAACGAATTATTTATCAATTAGATATAAATAATAATATAATAAATGAATATGATTCATTAAAAACTGCTTATGAATCACTTAATGGAAAACCTTATAAAAATGGTACATTAGGTACATTAAGCACTTCATTAAACTTATATCATAATAAAAAGGTTTCAAGAAAATGGAAAGGACACTACTGGTGCTTTAAATCAGATTATGAAAATTTAAAGCAAATACATAATCAATATGTTAATAATAAAACAATTGTATTACAAAAAGAAATAAAAACAAATAATATTATTAAAAAATGGGATAGTATTATGGAAGCAAGTGAGTTTTATTCAGCCAAAAATAATAGTAGTAAAAAAGCAATTAATTCAAATATATCATCTTGCTGTAGAGGAAAACGTAAAAGTTGTCAAGGTTTTATTTGGGAATATAATTAATACCATAAATAATCCTCTAATAGTAGAAGGCAAACCTTGTAATGACCCACCTGAAAATAAACGTCCAGATGTTCCTGTGGAATAAGAATAAATCCGCTTGGTAATACCATCTGTTTTTAAATTAGTTTGACAAAATTGCTGTAAGATGGAATATTTAGTTTTACACTCTTCCTTGGTATGTTTTTTAACCTTGTTTAAACATATCTATACAAACTCAGAGTAAGACAACTGCGAAAGCCAATAAATAGGTTTAAGTGGTAAGCGTTCGGTGATTTCCATATTATAATATTACTAAATATTATAATTTAATAAAAACACGGATTTATTTAATTATTCCTAAATATAATATATTTTTTTGTTCTTTTTACAACATCGTTTATTTTTATATCAATATCAGTTGATATAAATGTATATCCTTGTTTTCTTAGAATACCACGTACAACATTTAAATAGGGTCTTTTACATTCAAAATTCGGTTTAAAGGATGATATTTCAGAACATGCGAAACACTTTTTGATCTCCTCTTTCATATTTAAAATAGTCATTTGTTTTTCAGTATCCTCGTCTAATTCAGATAATAAGAAAGAATTATTTGTATCTAATTTTAAAATATCAATAATTTTTTTACATATTTCTTCTCTTTCTATTTTATATTTATCGCAAAGTTTTACTCGCATACCTTATATAGATTGAGAGAATAATCTTTAATTATTTATAATATTTATTTATAATAATTATAAATAAATAATTCCGTGAAATTATTATATTTAGTAATATTATAATATGAATAGCAATAAAAACTCATTAACCGATGGAATGCCTAAATCAACGTCATCAAATATTAATGAATTTAATATAAAATTGAAATTAAATAATATAAAAATTAAATCAGAACAATATATAATGGATACCTACACAAATAAAACACGTGATGAATTAATTGCAATTTGTAAAGAGCAAAAAATTAAAGGTTATAGTAGCATGAAAAAAAACGAAATAATTCAATTACTACAACCTGAAAAAAAAAATGATGATAATGTTATTGTGGATAATGATGCGTCACTAAAATTCATAGATTTATTCTGTGGTATTGGAGGGTTTCATTTGGCATTAAAAAATATAGTACCATTATCAAGATGTGTATTTGCGTCTGATATTGATGTAAATGCTAGAAAAACATACGAAATAAATCACTTAATAAAACCAGAAGGTGATATTAAACAAGTTGATATACCTTCTATTCCGCATTTTAATCTTATATGTGGAGGGTTTCCGTGTCAAGCATTTAGTATTGCTCAATGGAAAGATAAAAAAGCGTTTGACGACCCTCGTGGAACATTATTCTTCGAAATTATAAAACTAATTGATCACCATAAACCAAAATGTATTTTATTGGAAAATGTATCAAATCTAACTATAATTAACAAGGGAACTGTATTGAAAACAATTATTAATGCATTAACTACGAGAGGATATAAAGTATCATATCAACTTTTAAGTCCTCATCAGTTTGGAATTCCACAGAATAGAGAGCGAGTCTATATTGTAGCAACAAATTCTGCGAACACTTTTAACTTTTGTGAACTTTCATCCAAGTCTTCTAAGTGTAAATTAAGTGATATTTTAGAGACTAATGTGTCAGAAGATTACTACATAGATCCTTCAAAATATGTAATTCTTACACCAGAACAAATAAAAAGGCAAACAAAAAGTGGACTAAAATTCTGCGGTTATATCAAAGGAAATTTACGAAAAGTTGGAGCAAAAGAAAATACAGAACATCTTTCACGTGTTCATAAACAACTTATGCGTATATATAGTAGTGATGGAACACATCCTACACTTGCAGCATCAGAGACATCAGGAAGATATCATATTTACGAAGAATCAACTAAACGTGTGAGACGTCTTACTTTAAATGAATGTTATAAATTAATGGCATATCCTTCAACATTTATTCAACACGAAAATAAGGCAATCGCATATAAGCATATTGGAAATAGTGTTTGTGTTAAAGTTATTGAGGAAATAATTCGAGAAATGGTTAAACAAGATATTTTGTGAGTATTTCATCACATTTTGTTTTAATATCGACACTAAGATTAGTATAGTCTATAATTTTTTTTCGCAATTTAAGTACAAATTCATAACAAATATTTTTTTTATGAATTAATGAATGTTGAATCATATTTATTGCAAACTCACCAACGTATCCAATCCATATATCACCGCATTCCAACCGATTAACTGAGATATCTGTTGTCAAAATAAATCGTAAAGGTATACCCTTACTTTTTTTATTAAAAGTTAATATAATAGAATCATCAATTTTAATTTTATGTTTTACTTCAATTGCAAGTAAAGGTTCTTCTAATGAATGTCCTTCAATATCACCGTACGAGTGAGTGTGTCCGTCGGGAGCAGTATGTTCCTTTAAACTTTTAATTTTTATATTATTCCATAAATAAGGTTGAATTAGTTCACATATAGTATGAACAACTAAAACTGGAATAACGGATGCTCCTGCTCCAATATTAAATACTTCATTACATATATGCTGGATAGTTTTTAATGTTATATCATTGATTGATTCTACAATTTCTTTTTTTTTGAGTGAATCATTAATTGCCTTTCGTTTTTTCAACCAATCCATCATATAACATAATATAGAGTATATTAATTCCTTGTTGTATTCTGTATTGATAGTATTTACTATATTTAGAAATGATGTTTTACAAACAGGTGGAGAAATGTTTCCAGAATAATTAAAATCAAATGGTTCAGCCTTTTCAAATGATCTAGTTAAAGCAAATTCGGTTCCAGTATCATAATACTCCAGTTTATGTAAAAGAGAACAAACATATGTTCGGTCAATTGTACGTAGACTATGCATGCCACCAATTTGACTTTGATGTTTTCTTGTATCCCACTCAGGATATACTAATTTTGATAATACTGAACAAATTGTGGCTTTAAATGGAGCCCAAGATTTATTAGTATTAGATGTTATAATATCAATATCTTTTTTTAATGATATTGAACCATTTACACAATTTATGAGTAATGTATCATCGTTTGATGTGTGTTTAATAGCATTATTAATTAATGTAGAGAACATTTCGCTTGATGTCGCCATTGTGAATATATCGTAGTGTTAGTATAAATAGTTTTATTTTATTACTTTCAATTTTATATTAAATTCAGTTTAATATATTATATGACAAAACATAAGGGATACGATTATAAATTATCATCAGTTGAATATTATTTAACAGAGGACAACTCACAAGAAGCAGTTTGCCGAATATTTAAATGTTCGCCCAGAAGTCTTATGCGTTGGGTTGAAAAATATAATGAGGAATGATAAATAAAACGACACGATAGATCACCAGTTGCATACAAAATTAATAAAAATGAGGTGAAATATATTTTAGATGAAATAAACAAAAATAAAACGATTACAATTGAAGACTTACTTATAAAGGTTAAAACTAAATATCCTGACTTTAATATTACTCGTCGGCATTTAAGCCGAGTAGTAAAAAATCATAATATAACATTAAAAATAACACGCTTACGTCATGAACCAGTTAAGCGGTTTGGAAAAGACATCAATATAAATAGCAAAATTAAAGAGTTTTATGAAGAGGTGAAAAAATATAAATTAGAGGATATTATTTGTATTGACGAAACAAGTATAAAATCCTTACAAAAACGCCAACATTGTTATAGTGAAATGGGTAAGCGATGCGTTATAAAAACGACATCACAAGAGGTTTTCAAAAAATATACAGGCATCTTTGCGATTACCTCCAATGGCGTAATAGAATGGGATTTATATGAAAAGGGCGGTATAAATACCGATAGATTAGTAGAGTTTTTAGAGAAGAATATAACCAGTAAATTAAAAAATAAATTAATTATTTTAGACAATGCAAGTTCGCATAGAAACGAACGAATAAAAGAATTAATTGGTAAAAACAACCATATTTTATATGCTGTGCCTTATCAGCATTTTACGAATAGCATAGAAAATTATTTTAGTATGCTAAAATCACGCTTACAAAAAACCGAAGGATTAAAATATACTGACCTTAAAACAAATATAGCAAGTGTATTACGCAATATACCTAAACAAAATTACGAAAACATATTTAAGGGTGCTTATGAAAGACCAGAGAAATATGTACCAAAAAATAAAACACGAAAGAGAAAATTAAAGATTTATAAGGATTAAATTAGTCGGCGTTTTAAATGTCCAAAGGTGTAAGAAAAGTGTTGCAAAATACCTTTACACTTTTAAGAAAAGTGTTGCAAAATACCTTTACACTTTTAAGAAAAGTGTGGTATTATATAAATTCAACCTGTTTTTCTACAGTTCCACATTTCACAGATTTTTCTTTAAATGAATAACATTTATCTCCATGTTTATACGTGTTTTTATGAATATCTTCTATAGAAGGACCTCTAAATACAATGCAAGAACGTCCCTCGCATGATTTTCTAAATAAACTTGCAAGACCTATTCCAAGTATGATTGAAATAATATATTTACCCAATTCTGTATGTTGAATGGAGTGTAAAAAATTCTTTAGCATATAAATAAGGTTAGATTTTATATGTTACCGCAAAAAAAATATACTATAGTTATTGTTTACATAAGAAGTTCACCCTCTGTTTTTGGGCTACTTTGCAAAGGAATGTCTTTTGAATCAGACGTGCAAGGTACTTCGGATGATTGAAACTGGAAGCAATTTTGCGCTTTATCTATATATTCAACTTTACTAATATTGTCTGGTGTAGGATAAACATATATAACTGTAGGTGTTGGAGCGGAGAGATATACAAAAAGAGTTCCAATTGCTAGACTTATTATAAATACATAAATATTTACTATTTTTGAAAGCAATCCAAACATATATAATATCATATGATTATTTTTTTGCAACGAAGAGATAATTACAACGAAGAGGTAATTACAACGAAGAGGTAATTACAACGAAGAGGTAATTACAACGA
>Ga0114971_10001283_pt1 | contig 17090 bp, 11 predicted proteins | sample M_140625_MF_Meta_FD_87320 | JGI IMG/M metagenome (GOLD analysis project Ga0114971, IMG submission 87320) | Freshwater microbial communities from Lake Montjoie, Canada to study carbon cycling - M_140625_MF_MetaG | ecosystem: Environmental > Aquatic > Freshwater > Lake | place: Lake Montjoie...
AAAATTTAGAGACAGGAGTGGACAAATAGAAACTATTTATAAGCGTGTGGCAGATTGTATGGATCGAAGCTTAAATGGCATAGCAGTAGACAGTAATAGTAGAGAATTCAAGGCGATCTATGCTTATATCAAATGGCTGGGTCAAGCTGTTCAAAAGGGCGAAAAGCCAATTGGATCTGGGATTGAAAAATTAACTTACTTAGACCGAGCAGCGGATCCACAAAAAGGACAAATTGTTTATACAGCGCAATGTCAAACTTGTCATGGGGCCAATGGAGAAGGACAATTAGCTGCTGATGCATTAGAATATACTTATCCTCCTTTATGGGGATCGCATAGTTATAATGATGGCGCAGGTTTATATAGGATCAGTAATTTCGCAGGTTATGTGAAAAATAACATGCCTAACTTATTGACTTCTCATGAAAATCCTATTTTAACAGAAGCGGAATCTTGGGATGTGGCAGCTTATGTGAATAGCCAATCAAGACCGCATAAAGATCAGTCAAAAGACTGGCCAAAAATTGAAAAAAAACCAATTGACTTTGCATTTGGTCCTTATGCAGATGGCTTTTCAGAAAGTCAGCATAAATATGGACCATTCAAACCAATTCAAGATTTTTACAAGAAGTGATTTATTTAAGCCGTTCTACTTTCTCTTAAATTCTGAATGAATCTAAACAATACCACTGTTAATAATACACCAATTCCGACTGCAGTTAATCTAGCCAGTATCGGCGCTGCAGGACCTTGTGCATTATAAATACCCCATAAAGCCCAAGCAACGACTAAAGTAAAAGAAACTACTTGAAATTTTTTTACCATCAGCACTGCAAGTACAATTGCAATCAATATCATGGCTGCACTCCAATAAACGGACGCAATATTCAATGCAGTCCATTTATAAGCAACCAATAAGGCAGTGATATTAGCGATGGTGGCAACAGAGATCCAACCTAAGTATACAATAAAAGGTGTTTGTAAAATAAATTTTTGAGTGATAGTTAAATCATGCGCCATTGTTTTACTTTTCAAAAACAATTGAATGAGCGTGCTTAAAAACAACAACATAATCACCACGGATAATTCAATTTGTAAATAATGCCAAGCAACAATCCACGCCATATTAAATAAGCAAGTCAATAAAAAATAAAAATTGATTCGCTCAATAAATACATACGCTTTGGGATCTTGTTGGCGCTTAAACGTATAGTAAGTGTACCCAATGGTATAAGATAATAACAATAAATAAATGACACCCCAGATAGAAAATGTAAACCCTGCTGGTACAAATGTATTGGGATAGAATGCAGAAATCTGGCCAGTATTATATCCATTGATGGGTAAAATATTGGCCAGTGCATTCACTGCAATCACACCAGCAAAGAGAAGCCAGGTGACAATTATTTTCATTTTAAATACTTGTTGAACCAATTGATATGTGCATTATGACGATGTACAATATAACTCGGAACGCGTATACCGTGATTTTGATTTGGATAGATGATCAATTCAGTTGGAATACCTTCTGATTTAAATGCTTGATACATTTGTTCTGCACCAATCACAGGCACATTAAAATCTGCCTGACTTGCCATGAATAAAACAGGTGCTTTAATCTCCTTTACTTTATAGAATGGATAAGACAATGCCTCATATTTTTTAGGATTCTCCCAAGGCTTGCCTAATTCATCTTCATATTGCGAAATGTATTGATCAGATCCATACACCGACATCATGAGTGAGCTTCCTGCACCACTTACGCCAGCTTTAAAGCGCTTATCTGTTGCTATTGTGTAATTTGTTAAGATACCTCCATAGCTCCATCCTGCGATACCTAGTCTATTTGGATCCACGATGCCTTCTTTAATTAAATAATCTGCAGCACCAACAATGTCTTTCACTTCCTTATTGCCCCAGTCAGCATAAATTGCACTTGTAAATGCCACACCTCTTCCGCTACTTCCACGATAATTCACATTGGCCACCGCGTAGCCCGCTTGCGCATAAATACGACTAGTCATATCAAATGCATAATCATCTTGTGCAACAGGACCTCCATGGATAAACATAATCAATGGTAGATTTTTTGCTCCGCTATCTGGTAAATGTAAAATACTTGATACGATTGTTCCATCAGATGAAGTAGATTGAAAACCTTTGTGGTATCCTTTTTTTAAACTTGCTACAAAAGCATCTTGCAAGTGGGTCAACCTTTTAGTGGTTTTATTTTGATAGCTATAAATTTCATTTGGGGTTTCTAAATTAGCAAATAGCAAAACCATATCACCCTTGTCATTCATATCCATCGAACTATACACCCCCATTTCATTCGTTAATAAAGTTGGCTGTTGAGTTTGAATATTAAATTGTACAAGGTTTTGTTTTCTATCATCTTCAATTAAAGATAAAATGGACTGACCATCTATGGACCAAGCAATAGAAGAGAATGCACGATCATAATTTTTTGAAAGAATTGATATGGTTTTCGATTTAAGATCATAAATACCTAATTGCGTAATGTCGTACATGTCGAAATTTCTTTCTGAACTAGATTGTAAAAATGCAATTTTAGAATTATCTGGGCTAAATACTGGACTAGTGTTAGCTCCTTTATAAGTCGTTAACTGCAAGGGTGTAGCGCCTTTAGTAGGTTTTAATAAAAATAAATCTGTATTAGAATTCTTATCAGGATTTTCTGAAACATTGCTCACATAAGCAATCATCGCATCGTCTGCACTTATAGCAACACTCGACTCATTGTAATTTCCGCTTGTTAATGTATCTAATTTTTTTGTGGTTAAGTCAAATAAATAGATATGTGTTTTACGATTGTCTAAATAACCCTCGTTGTCTTGTTTGAATTTGTACCTAGTCATTTCATAGGGTGTTCTAATTTTAGACTTTGCGGTATCCGCGTAGTTAAAATCTTTTACGACTACAATCATTTTTTTACCGCTATTAAACCAAACATAATCATTAATCTCTCCTTTGATATTCGTTAGTTGAACGCCTTCTCCGCCTCGACGATCCATTAAAAATACTTGTGAACCCTTGTCCTCATCTTTCCCCTTCGTTAAATAAGAAATATATTTACCATCTGGGCTCCATTGGTAATTGCCAACACCCATTGTTTGTTCTGTTAAAGTGATGGTCTCTTTACCGTCGGACGACATCATGTATAATTTGGACGCCGATCTATCTTTTGCAGCATCAATTTTTGATTGACTATATAAAATCCAACTTCCCTCTGGTGAGATTTTAGGTCTTGAAACTGCTTCCATTTTATAGACTTCAGTTGGAACTTGCGCCACTATTGTATTAGCAATACAAATAGATAAAAAGGCGATTAGGTATGATTTGTTCATGGTCTAGATCTTTTTAGTGAATTATAATATTCTAATTTACTAAAGTTTGAACAACTTGGTGTCAATAATTTAATTAAATTGATGGTACAAATCTAGCTTATGTCAAATCGTAGAAATTTTATTCAAAAATTAGGGTTAGCTGCTGGGGCTTTTTCGGCAAATAGTTTATTCAATCAGGCACATGCAGCGGAGTTCCAGCATATCAACTTGAAAAAACAAGCTTTATCGCCTATTGAAATTGCAACTGACGAGGATTATTGGTCGGTCGTGCAGCAAGGCTATACGGCTAGTCCAAATATCATTAATTTAAATAACGGAGGGGTAAGTCCTAGTCCTAGAATTGTGCAAGAAGCGGTAGAACGTTTTAATAAATTATCCAATGAAGGGCCCTCCTATTTTATGTGGCGTATTTTGGATCAAGGAAGAGAACCGCTTAGATTTAAATTAGCCGAACTTGCTGGCGCAGATCCAGAAGAAGTAGCCATTAACCGAAATGCAACCGAAGCATTGAATACCATTATTTTTGGATTAAACTTAAAAGCAGGTGACGAAATCATTGGCACTAAGCAAGACTATCCCAATATGATCAATGCTTGGAAACAAAGAAGCAGTAGGGATGGCATTGTTTACAATCAGTTGAATTTTAAATTTCCAATCGAAGACGAAGATGCTATTGTTGCTGCTTTTGAAAAAGCCATCACGCCTAAAACAAAAATCATTCATATCACGCATGTGATTAATTGGATTGGACAAATTATGCCCGTTCAAAAATTATGTGCCATGGCAAAACGACATGGTATTGAAACCATTGTGGATGGTGCACATAGTTTTGGATTAATGGATTTTAGCGTGCCTGAATTAGGTTGCGATTATTTTGGTACTTCATTGCATAAATTTTTATCCGCCCCAATAGGTTCGGGTATGCTATGGATTAAGAAAGAAAATATTGCTAAAATATGGCCACTAGTTTGCAATGACCAGCCAAACAGTGCTGACATAAGAAAGTTTGAAACCCTTGGTACAAGAAGCTTTCCAATTGAACAAGGCATTGGAGAAGCCATTAATTTTCATACAGCAATTGGAAGTAAACGCAAAGAGGAACGTATTCGTTATTTAAAAAATTATTGGGCAAGTAAAGTAGTAACAATACCAAAAGTAAAAATTCACACTTCTTTCAAACCTGAATTTGCTTGTGGTATTTGCGGCGTAAGTATAGATGGTATGACACCAGGAGCATTAGACAGCGCTTTGTTTTCAACATATAAAATTCACACAGTTGGCATTGTTTGGGAAAATGTAAGCTGTGTCAGAATCACCCCTCATGTGTATACTAGACTTCAAGATTTAGATAAATTGGTTTATGCGATTGGAGCAATTGCTAGTAAAAAATAAATTTAAAAAAAATCAATCAAAAAAGGAGAGCGCGATGCGCTCTCCTTTTTTTTGTATAAAATTTTAAATCGTCTAGACCCATTGACTATTTAATAGTTGGATAAACAATCCCTAATTGCTCTAAATAAGTACCATACTTACTTGGATCATAATAGAATTTTTCAAGTTGGCTTCTATATGTTCCTTGAATTTCTTTATTCAAATGAATCGCTGGAGGATCATTTTTTGTAATGAAAGGAATATACTGCACCTCTTTAGTTTGTACTTCTTTAAAATATTTTTTAGCATCTGCTACTAAACTAGGCTTGGTAAACAAATCCAATAAAGTCATGGCTGTAGCTTCTGCACCCACCAAGGATCCCTTGTGTGCAATAGGTGTGGCCATAGCAATGGCATCTGCCCAATGGTGTCCTTTTGTGCCTGGGATATTTGCTGGATACCTTAACACGATGGTTGGTAGGTTCCAAGAAATATCTGCAATATCATCAGATCCTCCACCCCATGAAAATGCCACAGAACCTTTTAAAGTATCAATGCTCGTTTTTAAGCCATCAATTGGATTGCCTTGTTGGTCTTTCTTTGGCGCTTCCACCAAAGCTTGTACACCCTTCGCCAAGGCAATGTCTTTTTCATCCCAAACAGGCATGCCTACTTTTTTAATATTAGCATACATGGCTTCTGCAAGCGGCTTGTTAAAATGACCAGGCCATGCAGTGCCTAACATTTGATGCGTCATTTTTGTATTTGTCATCATTGCTGCGCCTTCTGCAATTTTGATACCTGATTCATAATTCATTTTAATATCCTCGTAGGTACGCTCTCTAAAATAATACCATACACTTGCTTTACTTGGTACCACATTTGGTTGGTCCCCTCCATCTACAATCACATAGTGTGATCTATTGGTTGGCTTAAGATGCTCTCTCTTAAAGTTCCATCCCACATTCATTAATTCTACCGCGTCCAGTGCACTTTTCGCTCTCCATGGAGCGCCTGCAGCATGCGCTGCTTCTCCTTCAAAATCAAAACGCACACTCACTAATCCATTGCCACCATTATCACCATAACTAGAAGTAAAATCACCACTCACATGTGTGAAAATACAAGCGTCTACATTTTTAAAATAACCATCACGCACATACCATGCTTTTGTACCAACTAATTCTTCGGCAATGCCAGGCCAAATTAAAATGGTGCCAGATAATTTTTCACGCTCCATTAATTCTTTCATGGCAATCGCTGCATAAATGATGACAGCTTGTCCAGAATTATGTCCTTCACCATGTCCAGGCGCTCCTTCCACAATCGGCGCTTTGTAAGCTACACCTGGTTTTTGTGAGGCTTTAGGAATACAATCCACATCACTTCCTAATGCAATCACTGGCGAGCCAGATCCCCACTTAGCCATCCAAGCAGTAGGCACATTCGCAATACCATTTTCTACAGTAAAGCCGTTTTTTGTCAAAACAGAAGTGATATATTTTGAGGTTTCAACTTCTTGAAAGCCTAATTCTGCAAAACTAAAAATTTGATCCACCATCACTTGTACTTCCTTAGACTTACCAGCAACAGTCTGCATAAGGGTTTGCTTTAAGGCAGCTAAATCTTTTTCGGTGTATTTTTTTTGCGCAAAAATGGGCAAAGAAAAACTTAATAAACAAACACATACTAGAATGCGTTTAATCGATTGAATTGGCATAGTCAATTTTTAGAATGATGATACAATGAATTTCAAGACATAAGATACAAAAAAAATCCCCTATCTAAAAAGATAAGGGATCAAAATTTTATAAGTGGTTGGCTTATTTTGAAGCTATTTTAAATTCAATTGTTTTAGTATTCGACGAAGTCGTTTTAGAGGTAACCACCACCGTAAGATTGTAAAGCAATCCAGGCAATATACCAGTTACTGTAATTGGATTAGTTAGGCTGGTAGATGAAATGTTATTGGAAAAAGCAGTCGTATTATCCAAAATTTTAATCAGTTTAGTATCAATGGTTACGCCGCTTGCAGGTATTGCAGCCAATTTGACATCTATTCTTTGTGAAGTACCGACTACCGCATAAATATTGGTAGCGCCCGGGTCAATATCAATGAGTACGCCACCTGTGGCTGTTAAACTTGGTTCTACCACCACAACAGGTGGTTTTGGTGTGGGTGCAGGCGTATCTCCGCCTTTACTACAACCAAGAAAGCCAATACTTAAAACTAAAATCAAAATTTTGTACCTCATAAATGCTATTATTATATTCACCCACTAAAGTTAATAATTTTTGCCAATAATTTGATTGGATAGAATTTTAAAATTTAAAGGGATAGCATTTTTTCGGTCCTGGCAATTAAAGGTATAAATACTTGAAAAATAAGCATCTAGAATGGCTAGGTTTAACCCATGCGCTATCTTAAAACTATTTATATTCTCTTCTTGATTCTATTGCAATTGGCTTTTACTCCTTCGTATGCACAACAATTGCCATTACAAACATTTAGCCTTGCTGCTGATCATTTTATGTCTACACAGGTGGATGGCTTGCAAGTAGACTGGAGACTGGATCTTGGACTGACCACCTTGCCGCTAGACCAATCAAATCAATATTTTTTTAGTGCAGGTTTTTTGCAGCCAAGTATCCATCGTTTTACCAAGGATGGATTAGAAGGAAAATATAACCCCAGTATTGAATTAAGAACTTCAGTTCGTGGAGATGCAATTGTACTTTATTCAAAAGAGCCCGATTTAATTTTTTTTGATTGTAAGATTTATACGCTGCACGGTCAAATAATTATTAGTGACCCAACAAAATACAGAAGTGGTTATGCAGGAAGATCCATCGATATCAATACGCTATCTAGCGGGGTATATCTTTTGCAAGTATTTTATGTACCAGAGTTTCCAGGTTTTGACAACAAAAATAATTATTGGATGAAGACTATAAAATTTATCAAACCATGAAATCTATCCTATTCATTTTACTGCTTCTTTATTGTCATATTGGGCTGAGTCAAAGCCAAAAGGGCATGGCGTTTCAGGCAGTTGCTAGAACAAGCAATGGCGTGATTATGCCCAATAAATTAATACAAATTAGAATCAGTATTTTAAAAGATACTTTGACCGAAGAACTACTATATCAAGAAATAAAATCCGTTACCACTAGTCCATTGGGGTTGTTTACCATTTTAATTGGGACTGCAGAACCTGCCAAAATAGTCACCATTGGCACATTTGAAAAAATCAATTGGACTGCAGGCATTTATTTTATTCGTGTAGAAATTGATCCTGAGAATCATTTACAATTTATTCGGATTGGACAACAACAAATTCAATATACCGCTTACGCTTTTTCGGCAGACCATCTTTTGGCAGAAAATCTAGAAGGTGTTTTAAGTATACCGCAGGGTGGCACTGGCGTGAATAATCTATCCGCCTTGAAATTGGCAATGCAAATGGATAAAGTCAATAATGTCCCAGACAGTATCAAAATTTTAAGCAAAGCATCCACCCAAGCATTGGCCTTCAAATTAGATAAAAAAGATACAGCGAGTTTAAGCAATAGAATTAACCAAAAATTGAATAAGGGAGAAATAACTGCTTCTGAACTTGCTATAGGCTTAGGCTTTCTGCCCCTTGAAATATATTATGGCGCATTTACAGATACAGCAAGACAAATGGCCATAGTCAATACGGCCACCGCGGTCAAGTGGCGCGATACCATTGGTCTAAATCATACAGCAATTGGGCTTAACCCTAGTATGGACCCAACTAGGATACTTGTTGCAAAATCGGGGACCTATCTTGTTCAGTATAGCCTCCAAGTTGCTAATACTCAAATCGTAAATGACGAAATCAGTATTTGGCTAAGACGCAATGGCGCTTCCTACCCTAATACCCTCAGGCAATTTTTATCCGGCGCCGTAGGCGTCAAAAATATTTTTTCGGGTCAAGCTATAGTGGTCTTTGGGGAAGATGATTATCTGGAATTGTTTTTTAGTGTTAAGCATAATCAAACACAATTATTCAAAACAACTGCTTTAACCAATCCTTCTAGGCCAGCCGCCCCAAGTGCTCAAATCATGCTGTTCAGAATACAATAATGTGACGCTTATCCATTCGTAAAATTTGTTTTAAAATTCAAGCCGCCCTAGTTAACTTTAGTTTGAACAAAAAACAACATTATGCGTCGAATTGTATCTCTGCTCAGTATTGTGCTTTTATTAAGTGTTCAACTTATGGCACAATCTGTTCCAAGTCCAAAAAGTCATTTTGGATTTAATATCGGTGACAATTATAAGTTAGCCACATTTACTGCCACAGAAGCTTATTTAAAAAAAGTAGAAGCTAGTTCTAACAAAGTTAAATTAGTGACAATTGGTAAAACAGAGGAAGGTCGTAATCATTACATGATGGTTGTATCCAGTCCCGAAAATATCAAGCAATTACAAAAATACAAATCGATTTCTCAAAAGCTAGCAAGAGCGGAAGGCTTATCAGAGGAAGATGCAAAGCAATTGGCAAATGATGGAAAAGCAGTGGTATGGATAGATGGAGGATTACACGCAACCGAAGTGGTGGGTATTCATCAATGGATTGAATCTATGTACCAGATCATCACAAGACAGGATGATGAAACAAAAAATATTTTAAAAAATACCATCATCTTATTTGTGCACGCCAATCCTGATGGACAAGAATTGGTTTCAAATTGGTATATGCGCAACTCAGATACTTTAAAAAGATCTACTGCTGCATTGCCACGCTTGTATCAAAAATATATTGGACACGATAACAATCGTGATTTTTTTATGACGAATATGAGTGAGTCAAAAAACATGAGTCGTCAACAATATATTGAATGGATGCCTCAAATTTTATACAACCACCACCAAACAGGTCCAGCTGGAACCGTTGTGGCAGGCCCTCCTTACAGAGATCCATTCAATTATGTATATAGTCCTTTATTGATTACAAGTTTGGACGCAATGGGCGCTGCAATGAGTAGTCGTTTAAATGCAGAACAAAAACCCGGTTATACGATGAAGGGTGGATCGGTTTATTCTACTTGGTGGAATGGTGGATTAAGAACCACGGCATACTATCATAATATTGTTGGTATTTTAACAGAGATCATTGGCAGTCCAACCCCAATGAATATTCCTTTGGTACCTCAAAGATTGATTCCAAATAGTGGATTGCCTTTTCCAATTGCACCACAAAAATGGTATTTCAAAAATTCAATTGACTATTCTATTTCATTAAATTATGCTGTACTCAACTATGCAGCAAGATATAAAGACGAAGTGCTTTTGAATATGTATCGAATGGGTAAAGAAGCCATTGAATCAGGCAATAGAGACAACTGGACACTTTCTCCAAATAAAGTAGAACTATTGACTGAACAATTAAAGACAGAAAAAAGAGATACTCGTATAGATAGTATTGCATTACAAAATTATGCAAAAGTCTATAAGGCACCTGCATTAAGAGATCCTAGAGCCTATATTATTCCTGCCATTCAAACGAGTAGTGCAGTTGCCTTTGTTAATATTTTAATTCAAAGTGGTATTAAAGTACATCAAGCAACAAATGACTTTGTAGTCAATGGAAAAAATTATACAGCAGGATCTTATGTGGTAAGAACCAACCAAGCATTTAGAGCGCATGTATTGGATATGTTTGATCCACAGGATCACCCGAATGATTTTTTATACCCAGGAGGTCCTCCTGTAAGACCTTATGATGCGGCAGGATGGACGCCGGCATATACGATGGGTGTTGAGTTTGACAGAATCTTAGATGATTTTAATGGCCCATTTGAAGCGATTCCTTATGGTCAATTACAATATGCAAAAACGACTGTATTTAACACAGCTAATAGTGTCAATAAATATTATGCCATTCAGTCTAATGACAACAATAGTTTTGTAAAAATCAATGATTTATTAAAAGCGGGTAAATCAGTGTATAAAAATCAACAAGGATTTTATTTCGAAATGGCAGATGCATCAAAAGACAAAGAGACCATTGCAAAAGCAGGTTTAAATTTCATTGCAGTAGAAAGTCTTCCTGCTGACGCAGCGAAAATCACTACATTAAAAATTGGCTTATGGGATCGTTATGGTGGGTCTATGCCTTCTGGTTGGGTAAGATGGATTTTGGAGCAGCACCATTTTGATTTTAAATTATTATACGCAAAGGAAATCAATGCAGGAAATTTAAAAGACAATTTTGATGCCATTGTTTTTGTAGACGGTGCCATCCCTTCTATGGTTGAAGGGCCTGCTTCTCCTTATGATGAAAAAGAACCCAACTTAGACGAAATCCCTGCAGAATTTCATGCGATGATTGGAAAAATAACTGCCGAAAAATCTATTCCTGCATTAAAGAGTTTTGTTGAAGCGGGAGGAACAATCATTACAATAGGATCGAGCGCCAACCTAGCATACCATTTTAAACTGCCAGTTAAAAATGCCATCACAGAAATGAATAACGGAAAAGAGCGCGTGCTTCCAGGTGAGAAATTTTATATCCCAGGAAGTATCTTACAAGTCGCTGTTGCGCCTGCCCTAAAAGCCAACTGGGGGATGAAAAATAAAGCAGATATCTACTTTAACAATAGCCCTGTATTTAAAGTACAACCCGATGCCATTGCAAATGGCACCATCACACCGCTTGCTTGGTTTGCATCAGACAAGACTTTAAGAAGCGGCTGGGCATTTGGACAAGCCTACTTGCAAGATGGTGTTGCCGCTTTTGAAGCAAAACTAGGAAAAGGAAAAGTATATGTGTATGGACCTGAAATTACATTCAGAGGACAAACACATTCTACTTATAAAATGTTGTTCAATCAGTTGTATCAATAGTTGATTATACAAAACAAGTCCCTTGTGAAGGGGTAAAAAAAAGGAGCTACGATTGTAGCTCCTTTTTTTATTTGATACCCTTGAAAATTATTTAGTTCATTGCTAATTGAATCAAATAATTGCCAGTGATCAATTACCCGAATGGTTGCTCGATAGAAATACTTTGCTTAGAAAAATAATGTGGTCCATCTTCTGCGATGTACAAACAATCTTCTAATCGAATACCAAATTCACCCGGAATAGAAATAGTTGGTTCATTGCTAAAGCACATCCCAACTGCTAGAGGTGTTTTATTGCCTTTTACAAAGTTGGTCCACTCGTGCCCTTCTAAGCCAATACCGTGGCCAGTTCTGTGCGGTAGCCCTGGTAATTTATAATTGCTTTTGAATCCTGCTTTTTCAATGACTGCTCTAGCAGCGGCATCCACCACTTCACATGGTGCACCAATTTTGATTGCAGCAAATGCTGCGTTCTGTGCTTCCAGTTCTATATTCCAAACATCTATTTGTCTTTGGCTTGGTTTGCCCACTACGATTGTTCTTGTGATATCAGAAGCATAGCCTTCAACACTTGTGCCGCCGTCTACCATTACAATATCGCCTTCTCTAATTACTTGAGGCGTGATGCTTCCATGCGGCAATGCCGAATATTTACCTACTTGTACCGAAGCACTTCCACTATAGCCTAGTTTTCTAAAAGCCGCACTGATATTGCCGCTAAATTCAGACTGAGACATATCTGGACGAATGGTTGCAAATGCTGCTTGGTATGCTTTAATCGTCACATCGCTTGAATACTGCATCAAAGCTAGTTCTGCTTTTGTTTTATACATTCTACAACCAGCTGTAACGGGCGTAGCGTCTACAATTTCAAAACCTGTTGCTAATTTTTTAACACCATCAGCAATGAAAAAACGAACACGCTCTTCCATCCCAATTTTTTTATACTTAGTTCCTCTGTCTTTAATAATGTTAAAAATCAAAGCATACGGACTTTCATGTTCTTCCCAACATCTTACTTCATCCCCAAATACAGGATTCAATAATTCCATGGCCCTGTCTTCTTCGAACTTTGGACAGACATAGGCAATCGGCCCTTTTGCTGGGATAACGACACCAAAAGTTCTTTCACTTTGTCCCCATCGCATGCCAGTAAAATAAAAACAAGACATCGTACCCTCTAAAAAAATAGCATCTATTTTTTCTTGCTCCATGATGGCTTGTGCCTTCGCAATTCTTTGTTTGCGCTCTTCAACAGTAATGGGTACAACACCTTCTTTCATTGGCGCTAAGTCCTCAATTGATTTAGGCAAATCGATAGCGTACCTGTTGGCTGAATCATTTGCTAAAACCTTACCACCTAATCCTAATGTGCCTGCAGTCAACAATGCAGTGCTTAAAAATTTTCTTCTATTCTGACTCATACTATTTTTATTTATTCAGTTTTCATTTTGTACATCCTACCAAGCAATGCCATAATCTTCTCCATGATTAGAACTACCGCCCCACATGGATCCATGTTTCCAATCAAATAAAATGGCGTTGATTGGACCACTTGTGCGATCATCGAAAGTTAAATTATAACCTCTAGCTCTTAAGTCTTTTCGAACCCACTCAGAAACATTATCATGTAATAATATACTACCTGGTCTTGGTTTTCTATCTGCAATTTTAGTGCCTCCTAAAGAAAGCCAAAGTTGATTTGAATTAATATTCGCAGCCTCAGTTGCTTCTTGAACAGTCATGCCAAACTCCACCATATTTAAAAAGAATTGCAATAAGTTTTGATCCTGTGTATCACCACCCTGCACACCAAATGCCATATAAGGCTTACCATCTTTGATTGCTAAGCTTGGTGTTAAAGTCACTCTAGGTCTTTTACCTGGTGCAACTACATTGAATGGACTCTGTGCAGAATCCAATACAAAGCTTTGCATACGTTGACTCATACCAACACCTGTGTTACCCGCAATAGTTGCTGGCAACCATCCACCACTTGGAGTGATTGAGACAATCCATCCTTCTTTATCTGCTGCTTCAACAGTGGTGGTACCTCTCCATAAACGATCCATATAATCTGCATCGATTGGTAATTTTTCGTTCGTATTCAAAGACGCAACGGTTCTTAAATCATGCGCAGGTGCAAATCCAGTTTTACTTTTTGCAGAATCTGTTGAAGGTTGATATCCTTTTGCTTTAATTAAATCCATATAAGGATTTATTTTCCCTTCAAAAGGATAAGGATCTCCAGGACCTGCATTGGCATTGTTCTTTGCCATGTTGATTTCTCCTGCTCTTTGTTTTGCATAAGCTTTACTTAACAAACCAGTCATTGGTTGATTGGTTGCAAACTTTGGATCGCCATAATAAAAATCACGATCAGCAAAACTTAAATTCATTGCTTGATAAATGGTGTGCATATAATCCGCAGAATTATAACCCATTTTTTTCAAGTCAAAATTTTCTACAATATTTAAAGCTTGTAATAAAGAAGGCCCTTGCGTCCATGCTTGTAATTTATAGACATCAATGCCTTTATAGTTCACCATCGAAGGCGCTTCTTCCGTAGGTCTCCAGTTTTTTAAATCTTCTTTGGTAATCAATCCGCCTTGCTCTTGCACGCCTCTTACAAATTCATCTGCAATATCTCCTTTATAAAAACGATCATAGGCAGCCCAGATAGCTTCTTTACGAGACTTGCCTTGTTTCAATGCATCCTGCTCGGCATCTACCATTTTTTGTAAAGTGTTCAATAAATCTTTTTGAACAAATATTTCACCAGCTTCTGGCGCTTCTCTTTTTTCTCCTAAATGTGGTAACAATACTTTCTTACTATAAGGCCAGGTTTTAATCATGGCTTTACCACGCTCAATACTATTTGCAGTTTGTGCATCAATTGCATAACCTGCAGCTAAGTCCATCGCTGGCGCTAATACTTCTTTTAAACTCATAGACCCATAATTCGCCAACATCAAACAAATACCTCCCGGTGTACCAGGCGTTGTGGCCGCTAATGGGCCATATTCAGGTGGGTAATTAAAACCCTTCCCTTTAAAAAATTCCGGCGTAGCACCTGTAGGTGCAAAACCCATGGCACTAATTGCGATTACTTTTTTGGTCTTTGGATTGTAGATTAAGGCTTGTGTTTCACCACCCCAACTTAATACGTCCCACATGGTACAAGTTGCAGCAAGCATAGCACATGCAGCATCTACCGCATTACCGCCTTTTTGAAACACCATCGATCCTGCAGTTGCAGCCAAAGGCTTACCCGTGATGGCTACCCAGTCTTTGCCATGCAATGGCGGTTTTTGAGTTTGTTGTGCTTTCAAGTTTGTTGCACAAGCCAATGTGACAACAAGGCATAAAATATACTTTTTCATAGGTTCATGATTGATCCAATGAAAATACATTTTTTAGGTTATATAAATAAAAATGAATGACAAATGGATCAGGATTTAGTAAATTGAGTAGACAAAATAGCTTTATGAAAAATATCCTTTTACTAATTGCCTTTGTTTTTACATTGCTTCGAGCAAATGCGCAAACTGCAGATTGTATTATCCGTAACGGAAAACTAATTGATGGCACTGGAAATCAATGGCAATATAAAGATGTAGCCATCAAAGGCAATCAAATTATTGCCATAGGCAATTTAAAAAACTGGAAAGCAACAAGAGAAATTGATGCTAAAGGATTGATTGTTGCTCCAGGCTTTATTGATGTGCACGGACATTTAGAGGGTGGCGAATTAAGAAATCCCTTGGCTAGTAATTTTTTATACGACGGTGTAACCACAGTGGTGACAGGGAATTGCGGCGGATCTGCTGATAACTTAAATACCTACTTTAATCAACTAGACTCCATCGGCATGTCCATCAATATTGCCTCTTTGATTGGACATAATACCATTCGTAAGCAAGTGATGGGTTCTGCAAATAGGCATGCTACCGAAGCAGAAATGCAAGCAATGGAAAAATTGGCAGCACAAGCCATGCAAGATGGAGCAGTGGGGATGTCCACTGGTTTAATATATATCCCAGGCACTTATGCGCCTACAGAAGAAATTGTAAGATTGGCAAAAGTAATTGCATCAAAGGGCGGCGTCTATGCATCTCATATTCGAAACGAAGAAAATCAAGTCGTGGACGCGGTGAACGAAGCCATCCAAATAGGAAGAGCTGCTACGATTCCTGTTGAGATTTCACATTTTAAAATTAGTGGACAAAACAATTGGGGCCGAAGTAAGGAAACAATTCCATTGGTAGTGAACGCAAGAAAAGAGGGCATTGATGTGACCATTGACCAATACCCTTATACAGCGAGTAGCACACAATTAAGTGTACTATTACCAGATTGGGTTTTAGCAGATGGGCAAGATTCCATCTTTGCAAGATTGAAAGATCCAACCATTCGAAAAAAAGTCGCGAATGAAATCATTGGGATATTAAAAGAAAGGGGGATCAAACATTTTACTTATGCCGTAGTCGCCAATTATAGAGCAGACAGCAGTTATAATGGAAAAGATATCGAGGCGATTAATTTATTAAGAGGCAATAAGCATAAAGCATTAGATGAAGCAGAGACCATCATTCAAATGATGGAACAAGGTGGTGCACAAATGATTTACCATGGCATGACCGAATCAGATGTAAAAGCCATCATGCAATATCCATTTAATATGTTTGCAAGTGATGCAGGCATTGCAATGAAAGGTTATGGTAAGCCACATCCAAGAGCATATGGCACTAATTCACGCGTTTTAGGAAGGTATGTTAGAACAATGGGCGTATTGAGTTTAGAAGAAGCCATTAGAAGGATGACTTCTCTACCTGCGAATAAATTCAATATCGAAAAAAGAGGCATCTTACAAGAAGGTTATTATGCAGACATCGTTGTATTTGATGCAGATGAGGTTTCAGACATGGCAACTTTCGAGGATTCCCATCAATATGCAAAAGGATTTAAATACATCTGGGTAAATGGCGAATTAAGTATGGACCAAGCTGTTCAAGTGCCGGTAAAAAAGGGTAAATCCATCAGAAAATCACTATAAATAAGCGCAAAATGTTAATCTATTTTTAAAATAATTGTTTAACATTTATTTAAATAATCTTAAAATACTTCATAAAAAAAATTTAAAAAAAATACCTAACTTATTGAAAATGAATGTTTTTGTAAAAAACAATCCATAAAATATGGATAAAGGATAGGCCTATTTTAACAAATTTTTTTTGTGTTTTTCAAACAATTTATATAAATTCATGTTCTAACTAACGACAGTTACAAACACGTTCACCAAATCTCCACAATATGGATTCTTTATTTTTATTAGATGCAACTACAGCGATCGCTAAAACGGACTACGTTTCGTTTACTTTCTTTGTAGGCACAATGGCTATGATGGCCGCTTCGGTTTTTTTCTTTTTTGAATTGAGCAACACAAGTCAAGAGTGGCGCACTTCGGTATTAGTA
>Ga0114971_10001285_pt1 | contig 17079 bp, 12 predicted proteins | sample M_140625_MF_Meta_FD_87320 | JGI IMG/M metagenome (GOLD analysis project Ga0114971, IMG submission 87320) | Freshwater microbial communities from Lake Montjoie, Canada to study carbon cycling - M_140625_MF_MetaG | ecosystem: Environmental > Aquatic > Freshwater > Lake | place: Lake Montjoie...
CAATGGCCGCCAGATAATAATAGCAATAAATATGGAAATTCGACATTGCCGCAAAGCCTTGCTGTTAAGGCGTGAGCCTCTAAATGATTTACTGCAATAAATGGTTTTTGCAAAACTGATGCGATGGTTTTTCCTGTCATTAAGCCAACAATAACGCCGCCAATTAGCCCGGGGCCAGCAGTTGCAGCGATTGCGTCAATGTCGCTAAATTGCAAATTGGCTTTTTTTAAGGCTTCTTGAATTAATTTATCTAAAACTTCGATGTGACCGCGCGCAGCAAGCTCTGGAACGACCCCGCCATATTGTTCGTGAAGTTTAATTTGCGAGTTAATTATTTGTGCTAAAATATTTTTTTTATCATCGACAATCGCAACGGCGGTTTCATCGCATGAGGTTTCAATTCCAAGAATTTTCATAATTATTCGCCACTGTCAAAACTATGTTGTATATCTAAATTGCCAAAGCGCGTAAATTCTGCGTCGAAAAATAAATGAACGTTGCCGATTGGGCCGTTGCGCTGTTTGGCGATAATTACTTCAGAGATGTTTCTTAAGCGCATCATTTCAGAGCGCCATTCTTCAAATTTTGCAATGTCGGTTTCTGGTGGCTGTTTTCTTTCGTGATAATAACTTTCGCGATAAATAAAAGTTACAATGTCGGCATCTTGCTCGATGCTTCCAGATTCGCGTAAGTCAGAAAGTTGCGGGCGTTTGTCATCGCGCTGCTCAACGGCTCGCGATAATTGCGAAAGTGCCATGACGGGAATGTTAAATTCTTTGGCGATTGCTTTTAAGCCTTGCGTAATTTCAGAAATTTCTTGCACGCGGCTTTCCGACCCGCCACCACGCCTTTCCGAGCCTTTTACTAATTGCAAATAATCGACAAGAATGAATCCTAGATTATGTTTGCGAATCATTCTGCGGGTGCGCGTACGTAGGGCGCCAATTGAAAGTGCTGGAGTGTCATCAATAAAAAATGGCCATTTTGAAATCTCGGCAGAGCGCGCTGCTATTGCTTCCCACTCCATGTCGTTTAAATCTCCGCTGCGAAATTTTGTGGCATTAATGCTGGCTTCCATTGATAAAATACGTGCTGACAGCTGATCTGCCGACATTTCCAGTGAGAAAAATCCGACTGCTTTTTGATTTTTCCCATCATGAGAATCGCGATTTAAAAATTTGCAAGCATTGACCGCAATATTGATTGCAAGCGCGGTTTTACCCATTGAAGGTCGCCCTGCTAAAATAATTAAATCAGAATTTTGCATGCCACCAAGCATTTTATCTAAATCGACAAGGCCGGTTGAAATGCCGCTAATGTGGCTGTCACGTTGGCGTGCTAATAAAGTTCGATCCAAAGTTTCTTTTAGCGAAATTGAAATATTGCGAAAATCGCTTTTGCCGTTTCCGGTCATTGTTAGTTTAAACAAGCTTGATTCAGCTTTTTCAATTTGATCTTCTGCCGTGGCGCGCTCTTCTAGTTTGTAGGCTTTGTTGACTATTTCTTCTCCAATCATTACCAATTCGCGTTTTAATGCAAGGTCTTGAACAAGGCGAGCGTAATGCGCAATGTCAACAATTACCGATGCAGATGCCAAAAGAGTCGATAAATAAATTGCGCCACCAATCGCCTTAATGCTTTGTTCATTATCAAAAAATTGTTTTAGCGTAACTTGATTTGCAACAATATTCGTTTTTTCAACATTGTGCAAAATTTGTTCATAAATTTTTTGATGCGCTGGTTCGTAGAAGTGTTCTGGCAGTAGGAATTCAGAAACACGATTTAAATATTCGTTGTTTAAAATAACCGTACCAAGAATGATTTGCTCGGCTTCTGAATTGAAAAGTTCTTTGCGAGAATCTTGTAGTGAATCTGTCATCTTTTTAAATGAGGAATTTTAAATTATTTGATAGTTTTATTATAATTTAAAATTTTAAATTGTCATCAACTCTTCCATTATTTTAAGCAAAATTTCCCCATTTTATATTTAAAAATGCTAGACACTGTTAGCTAATTAATTTTATTTCAGATTTTGTTATATTTTGAGCGCTTTTTTAGTAAAATTTTGATAAATATCTGGATATATTTTGAAAAATTTTACTAAAAAATAAGCCAAAATAGGGTAAAATATGGAATAAAATTAATTAGCTAACAGTGTCTAAGTTGTTGTGCTATATGGCGCCTAGCAGCAGCGATTTATTTTATCCCACTTTCTTTTTTGCAAATCTTTCAAAAACAATTTTTTTTCCAGCGGTTTTTGTGTGGGATGCTTTATTTTTAAGTGTTTGCAATAATTATCGTAAGAAAAATCTCCATTAATGTAGTGATAAATTTTTTTTAAATAAGTCCAATAATGTTTTATTTTAAAGCGTTTCATGGCGATTATTTTTTTTAAAAACTAGGTATATTTTTACGGCTCCGTCAATTAGTACAATCCATAAAATTATGGCAAAAAATATTGCGATACAGCCAATTAGTTTTTGATTAAAAATCATATTTTTTGTTAACTCTATTTGCGATGGCTCTGTTATTGATTGCAGCTTGTCTTGTAAATTATTTGCTAAGGCAAAAAATCCTATTTTTAAATTTGTTGAAAATATTTTTTGATAAACGGCGGATGAAACTGTTGTGACGATAAAAATTAGCGGCAACAATGTAACGAAAATATATTTTCTGTTTTTGCTTTTAGCAATCACAACCGTTGCCAATGTAAGTGCAATGCCTGCCAGCATTTGATTTGACATGCCAAAAAGTGGCCATAAAATATTAATTCCGCCATTTGAATCGATAACTCCCATATATAAAAAATATCCCCACAGGCTTACAACTATAAGGCTTGTAATGATTGCAAAAAAGTTTGATGAACGATTTTTAAATGGCTTAAAAATATTGCCAAGCAAATCTTGCAACATAAAGCGAGCCACACGGGTACCAGCGTCAAGGGTTGTTAAAATGAATACTGCTTCAAACATAATTGCAAAATGATACCACATTGCCAACATGTTTTTTCCAAAGGCCGAAGATAAAATGCTAGCCATTCCAACCGCAAGAGAAGGCGCGCCACCAGACCTTCCAAGCAAGTTTGATTCTCCCATTTGTAGGGCTAAATTTTCCATAATTTCTGACGTAACGGGAAACCCCCATGCAGAAATTGTTGCGGATGCAATTTGCGGATCGTTGCCAATTAAGGCTGTAGGGCTGTTGATGGCAAAATAAACTCCGGGCTCAATGATTGATGCAGCGATAATTGCCATGATTGCAACAAGTCCTTCAAGCAGCATGCTGCCGTATCCGACCAATTTTACATCGCGCTCGTCGGAAATAATTTTTGGCGTAGTTCCAGATGCAACAAGTGCGTGAAAGCCAGAAATGGCGCCGCACGCAATGGTTATAAATAAAAATGGAAATATTTTTCCAGAAAAAATTGGACCGCTGCCATCAATGAATTTTGTGAGTGCTGGCATTTTAATTTCTGGATTAAAAATTAAGATGGCGATGATTAATAAAAATATCGTTCCTAATTTTAAAAATGATGAAAGATAATCGCGCGGAGCCAATAATAGCGAGACCGGAAGAGTTGCTGCTAAAAATCCGTAAACAATAATTGACCATGCTAAAAATTTTCCATCGCGATCAAAAATTATGGCTAGAGCAGGGTCGTAATTAATAATTTTTCCACCATAAATTGCGAGAAAAAATAAAATTATTCCAATTAAACTAGCCTCTAAAACCTTGCCAACTCTAATGTAAGAAAGATATATGCCGATAAACATTGCGATTGGAATTGTCATTAAAACCGTGAAAGAGCCCCATGGGCTGTGCATCAAGGCTTTTACGACGATTAATCCAAGAACTGAAATTAATATTATAATAATCGCCAAAGTGCCTATTAGCGCGGCGTATCCCGATATTGGTCCAACTTCATCTTTAATCATTTGCCCTAAAGATTTTCCGTCGTGACGCATTGATGAAAATAAAATTATCATATCTTGCACGGCGCCAGCAAGGACTGATCCGATCAATATCCATAAGGTTCCGGGAAGATATCCAAATTGTGCGGCAAGGGTTGGGCCAATGAGTGGTCCAGGGCCAGCGATTGCGGCGAAGTGATGTCCAAAAACAATCCACTTATTTGTCGGCACAAAATCTTTGCCATCATTGATTCGCCTTGCGGGCGTTGAGTTTCGGCCATCGGCGTGTAAAATTTTTAGCGCTATCCATGTGCTGTAAAATCGGTAAGCGATTAATTGTGTGCAAACGCAGGCAGTTACAAACCATAATGCAGAAATATTTTCGCCGCGAACTAGCGCAATTATTGAAAATGAAACTGCACCAATAATTGCGATTAAAAACCACATTGCTAAATTATAAAATTTTCTCATTATTTTGTTGTAATTTTTTATTATCGAGTGAAGAATTGCGTTAAAGATTTTTAAATAAAATTAAAAAAATTATGGCGGAAAAAAATACTATTTCAATTCTAGAAAGTATTAAGAAAAAAATACAGAAATTTGATCAGCCTCGCAAGCCAGAAAACTCGGCCTTTAAAGATGTTGGCGAAGAATTTGACTATATTTCAACCAATAAAACTGAGGCAGTTGTTGAAGACTCTGTCAATCCGGTTGAGGCGGTAAAAGAGCATCCTGCTTTACCAACAACGCAAAGTGCGGCGCACACAGATTTAGATCAAGAATTAGAAGATAGCTTTTCTGACTTTTTAAACAAAAGCACAACGCCAGAAGTTACTTACGATGCTTCAAAACAGCCAATAGAAAGCAATGCTAGCGCACCTAAAGAACCAGAGCATTTAGAAGAGGTCGGTGATGATTTTCAAGATTTCTTGCAAGAAGAATCTAATGCAAATAATGAATCTTCTGCTGGTGAGGAAAGTAAAAAAATCGATGCGTCTCCTTTATTTGCAAAGCCAGAGGCAAATCTAAATTTAGATCCTCAAGATGATTTTAATTTTCTTGAAGAAGATGAGGAAAATAATCCGCAACAATCTTTGCCTGAAAATCATGATGAATTATACTTAGAGCATGAAGAAGAGTATGAAGAAAATCACGAAAACGTGGCAGGCGATATTGAAAAAGATTTTTTACAACCTTCACCCAAGAAAGATGATTCTAAAATTTCTTACGAAGAAAGCGAAGATGAAAAGTTCTTAAAAGAGTTGAGAAGGCAAGAAGAGTCTAGGCTTAAAGATGAGGCTCTTGGCGCAGCAAAAGATTTTGCGCAAAAAATACAAAGCCCTAAAGCATTGTCGCAAAATAATTTTATGGCAGAAGAAAATACTATTAGTGCAGAGCCTTTGGCTAGCTCTAATGATGACTTTATGGACGATGATAGTGAAGATTTCCTTAATGATCACGCAACAAATTACACTGCTGATAAAACAGACGATTTACAATATCTTGATCCGATCAATAATTTTGATAGACAAAATTTATCATCTTACCATGATAAAAAGCCTCAAATTATGGATGCGGCCAATTCAATCTTAAAGCAAAAGACTGTTGTTCAGGCTTCAGACTCAATCAAAAAGCTGCTTGACGCTAAAAATGTTGTATCGACAGTTGCATCTTTTGCAAAAAGTGATAATTTTAACGAAATGGCTTTGCAATTAATGGAACCGAAGCTAGAAAAATGGTTAAATGAAAATTTACCATCTTTGGTTGAAAAAATTGTGCGCGAAGAAATTAATAAAATTATTCCAAAAAAATAACACAAATTTTGCCATGCGGTGCATTATTTTCAAATGATGCCATCAATTAATTGACGTTATTGAAAGTTGTTATTTACAGCTATCGGTAACCAAAATTTCTTTTTGTGTTTTAAATTAAGTTTATACGATGCTTACGAAATTAATCATTTTTTTACCACTATTCTCGTTTATTATCGCTGGTTTTTTTTCACGAATTTTAGAAAGAAAAACCGCCGATTTACTAGCGCAAATCGTTACAGTTTCATTTTTGGTAATTAGCGCAACTTTATCAATTATCGTTTTTTTTCAAGTTTGGAAAAACGGATCTTTCCCTACGGCCACAATAATTAGCTGGATTTCTTCTGGTAATTTTTCGGTTAACTGGTCTTTAAAAATTGATCAATTAACGGCAATAATGTTGGTTGTAGTGACTTTTGTTTCAAGTTTGGTCCATATTTATTCTTTGGGCTATATGCATGAAGACAAGTCTTTGGCGCGCTTCATGTCTTATTTGTCGCTCTTTACGTTTTTCATGTTGGTATTGGTTACGGGTGATAACTTCTTGCAGCTTTTTGTTGGTTGGGAAGGCGTTGGTCTGGCCTCTTACCTGCTAATCGGATTTTGGTTTAAAAAGCAATCAGCAAACGCTGCCGCAATCAAGGCTTTCGTTGCAAACAGAGTAGGTGACTTTGGATTAATCATCGCCATCGCCCTAATTTACGTTACCTTTGGCACCGTCGAATATTCGCAAGTTTTTTCACATGTCACAGAGCATTCTGCGGATAAATTTATTTTATTTGGTTATTATTTTAGAAATATCGACATCATCTGCGTATTACTGTTTGTTGGGGCTATGGGAAAGTCGGCGCAAATTGGTCTGCATGTTTGGCTTGCTGATGCGATGGAAGGTCCGACTCCGGTTTCGGCCTTAATTCATGCGGCCACAATGGTTACTGCTGGCGTGTTTTTAGTCGCACGCTGCTCGCCAATTTTTGAATATTCGCCATTTGCATTAGCAATTGTTACCTTGGTTGGCGCAACTACAGCAATATTTGCGGCGACAATTGCAATTACGCAAAATGACATAAAAAAAATCATCGCCTATTCTACTTGCAGTCAATTGGGCTATATGTTTTTTGCTTGCGGAATATCCGCCTATAGCGCTGCAATTTTTCATTTAGCAACCCATGCATTCTTCAAAGCCTTGCTATTCTTGGCTGCAGGCAGTGTAATTCACGCAATGCATCATGAACAAAATATTCAAAAAATGGGAGGAATTTGGAAAAAAATTCCTTTTACTTACGCAATGATGTGGATTGGAAACCTTGCCCTTGCAGGTTTCCCGCCATTTGCTGGATTTTATTCTAAAGATGTAATCTTAGAAGCGGCCTTTATGTCGCATTCACCTTTTGGCAAATTAGCTTACGCCTTAGGCATTGCCGCAGCTTTCTTGACCGCTTTTTATTCTTGGCGCTTATTGTTCTTAACTTTTCATGGCAAAACCCGCGCCAGCAAAGATGTTTTTGGTCATGCTCACGAATCGCCAATAACAATGCTAATTCCACTTGCGCTATTGTCTTTTGGGTCAATATTTGCAGGCATGTTTGGTTCGCATTTTTTAAATATAGTTTCGGTTGAAAATAATTTTTTCGCTGATGCAATTTTTGTTCTAGAAAAAAATAAAGACTTGCTAGAAGAAATTCATCACGCACCATTTTTAGTAAAAATATCGCCTTTAGCTGTTGGGGTTCTAGCGATTGCGATTGCTTATGTTTTCTATTTAGTCAAAACAGAAATTCCGCAAAAACTTGCGCAAAAGCTGAAACCGCTATATAATTTATCATATAATAAATGGTATTTTGATGAAATTTACGAATTTATCTTAGTTGCGCCAACAAAAAAAATAGGAAGTTTTCTATGGAAAATTATTGACGTAAAATTCGTTGACGGCGCCCCAAATAGCATGGCGGCTTTTTGCAAAGAGACGGCGAATAAAATTTCTAAATTACAAACTGGTTACATCTATAATTATGCATCTTGGATGATTGTTGGATGCATCGTGATAATTTTATTTTTAATATTATCTCTAAAGCAATTGTTAATCTTATAGTCAAAATATGGACGAAAAAAAATTACGTGAATGCTTCGGATTATTTGCAACTGGCATTACAATTGCTTCGACGAATTTTGAAAATAAATCATATGGCATGACGATTAATTCATTTGCCTCTGTTTCTCTTAATCCTGCGCTGCTGTTGTTTTCAATTGCTAACAGCTCTTCTAACTTAGGGGCTTTTCTCAAAAATTCTAACTTCATCATTAATGTTTTAAGTAAAGAGCAACTAGAATTGGCGAAAGAGTTTTCTCGTCCGCAAAATGATAAAAAATGGCAAAATGAAGAATTTCATTTAACAAAATTAGGCAATGTAATTTTTGAAAAATCTCTCGGTTTTTTTGAGTGCCAGACCCACCAAACCATTGAAGCTGGAGATCATCACATTATTATTGGACAAGTAATTAATCTTGAGAAGCTAAGGCAAGCTAGTCCTTTACTTTATTTTGGCAGCGAATTTTCTTAAGAATTTCTCCAATTATTGCAATTTTTATAATATTTGCTAAAATTTAACTCAAGAACTCATTCCTAAATAATCTTGCTATATTGGTTTTAGAAAATTTTTTAGAATATCAGAAATATTTTAAAAAATTTTCTAAACAATATGGTAAAATTATTGGTGGGAAATATTACTAGGCGCCGTTAGTTCGAAGCGTTTATATTTAAATAAATTCACGAAGAAATATCTAACAAATTTACACATGGCAGGACACTCGCAATTTGCTAATATCAAGCACCGCAAGGGTGCGCAAGATGCCAAAAAGGCAAAATTATTTACAAAAATTCTACGTGAAATTACGGTCGCGGCAAAATCGGGGCAGCCAGATCCTGAATTTAATCCGCGTTTACGTAATGCGCTGATCGAGGCGCGAATTAAAAACATGCCAAAAGATCGAATTGAAGCAGCAATAAAAAAAGTAATCGCAGGAACTTCTGGCGACAATTTCGACGAAATTCGCTATGAGGGATACGCTGCTGGCGGTATTGCAATTATTGTTGAAGCTTTAACCGATAATCGTAATCGCACGGCAAGCGAAGTTCGCAGCATTTTTACAAAAGCCGGCGGAGTGCTTGGCGAGACAAATTCAGTGGCTTTCATGTTTGATCACGTTGGCTTAATTAAAATTGATAAAAAAGTTGCCAGCGACGACGAAATGTTCGAAGCCGCTATTGAAGCGGGCGCAGACGATGTTGAGTCAAGCGATGATGGATATTTTATTTTTACTTCAACTGACAATTTAGCTGCAGTGCGAGATAAATTAACCATAAAATTTGGAGAATTGCAAAGCGCTAAATTTGAATGGAAAGCAAAAAATATTACCGAAATTTCTGATCTTGAGCAAGCGCAAAAATTATTCAAAATGATTGACGCGCTCGAAGATTGTGATGATGTGCAATACGTAACCGGAAACTACACAATCGCGCCAGATATTATTGATCAACTATAAATGCCCCTAAAAAGAAAAAATATATTACTAATAATTATTTTTAGCGCGATAATAACTCTGCCATTATTTGATAATATTTTTAATTTCTCGCCAATAAAAAATCTTTTTGAAAAAAGAGAGTCTGCAATATTTCCGCAAAGACCAAAAAATTTTTCTGACATAAAAGATTATACCAAAAAACTTGAGATTTTTTTTAACGATAATTATGGATTTCGTAAAAGTTTAATTTTTGCAAATAGCAAAATAATGGATGATATTTTTGGAGAATCTCCAAGCTCTAGAGCCTTTATTGGCAAGGATGAATGGCTTTATTTTGATAATCAAAATTCACTTTTAGATGCGCAAGGTCTTGCAAAAATAAATGATGAAAAACTAGTAATAGCTGCAAAATCTTTTGTAAATAATTGGCAAATTTTACAAAAAAATAATATCGATTATTTACTAGTTATCGCGGCCGACAAAACTTCGATTTATCCAGAATTTTTACCAGATTTTATAAAAACTTCATCCAAAAATCGTCGCATTGATAAATTTATTTTAGCAATAAAAAAAGAAAATTCTAATTTTCCAATTTTAGATTTGCGCCCAATTTTAAAAGAAGCAAAGCGCAACGAAATAATTTATCAAAAAACCGATACTCATTGGAACAAGCGCGGAGCACATTTTGCATATGTTGAAATTATGAAAATTTTGGCGCAAAAAAATCAAAGTTTAAAATATCACGAAAGGTCAGATTTTTCTGATACGCAAAACGAAATGCTTAAAGGCGATATTTCTGATATTATGAATATTAACGCGCAAAATATCGATTATTCTTTAAAGGAAAAATTTCCAAAAAACTTTCATCAAAAAAATGCTTCAAACCAAGAAAAAAAGCTATTTCACAGGCCAATATTTTTTATAAATAATGATAAAAATTTGCCAGTATTATTTGTTTACAAAGATTCATTTTTTGACAATATGCTGGAATTTTTTGCAACGCATTTTTCAAGAAGTTATTTTATAAATCAGTTTCCGTGCGAAATAGATCTGGAAATTGTGAAAAAATATCATCCCAATATTTTAGTGCAAGAGTTTTGGGAGGGCAGGGTTGAAGAGGTGGTTAATGGCTGCAAATAATGCTTTAAGTTATTTGCAATTTAACCCTCTCCAAACAAATTCCGTCGTAAATGGCAGTAACGCAGCACTTGCTTCGCACATTGTCAGCAGCGCCGTATAAAGCACGTCGTAAGCGTCTTGCTTATCTTGGTCAATTTCACTTTTCCAAAAACGATTACGATTTCTGCGAATGTACCAATTATTTAATGCTTCGAAAAATTGATTAAATTCTTCGCAAGCGCTAACGGTATCATAATTTTGTAAAGCCTTGTCAATGCTTGCTGTAGAGGCTTTCAATTTTGATAAAATATAGCGATCAAGAACATTTTGAAAATCTTTTTTATATTCAATTCTATTTGCTTTTATTCCGTCAGAATTGGCGTAAAGACAGAAAAAATTATAGGCATTCACAAGTGGCTTAATTGCAAGGCGCAGCGTGTCACGAAAAGCTTTTCCGTCTTTGTCAATTTTTAATTCTTGGCCGCGCATAACTGGTTGCGAAATCATGTAGAAGCGCATGGCGTCTGATCCGAAAGTAGAAAAAATTTCGATTGGATCAGCATAATTTTTTAGACGCTTCGATAATTTTTGCGCATTTTCGTCAAGAATTGTGCCGTGACAAATGACATTTTTGAAAGGTGCTTTGTCAAATAACGCAGTCGATAAAACCATTAATGTGTAGAACCAGCCGCGAGTTTGCGCGACATATTCTGTGATGAAATCGGCGGGAAAATTTTGCTCGAAATGTTCTTTATTTTCAAAAGGATAATGCATTTGCGCATAAGGCATTGAGCCGCTTTCGAACCAACAGTCAAGCACGTCGGTGACGCGTCGCATGGTTGATTTTCCGGTCGGATCTGATGGGTTAGGGCGCGTTAATTTGTCAATGTAAGGGCGGTGCAAATTGTCAACTTTAACGCCGAAATCTTTTTCAATTTCTGCAATCGAGCCATAAACGTCAATCTGCGGATATGTTGGGTCGTCGCTTCTCCAAACTGGCACCGGACAGCCCCAGAAGCGGTTGCGCGTAATTGACCAATCGCGCGCACCTTCAAGCCATTTGCCAAATTGCCCATCTTTAATATGGTCGGGAATCCAGTTAATTCCTGCGTTGCCAGACCTTTTTAATTCGTAATAATGCTCTTCATGTTCAGCATTTTTTCCAGCTTTTGGATAAGAATTTTTACCTTTGCGAATTAATTTAAATGCGTTTTTTTCTAATAATTTTTTTGAAGCATCATTGTCGCTAACGGTTGCGGCGCAAATTTCATTTACCCCATAAATTTTAAAAGCTAAATCGCATAATTCTTTTACAATTTCATTACCAAAACCCTTGCCCCAGCTGTCTTTGGCTAGTTGATAAGAAATTTCAACTTTACCATTTTCAAAATTTTCTTGACGCGGATCGTAAAAACAAAAACCAGCAATGCCGATAAATTTTTCACTTAATTTGTCGCGCAAAATATAGCGTGGCAAACCAAGCGCCAGAAGCCTTTGCCATTCTGCTATTGAATCTGCAGTTTGTTCTTTTGTGCAAATTTTATTTGGTGCAAAATAGTAATATTTGCGCACATCTTCATCGGCGTAAAGCGCGGCGATTTCATCGAGATTTTTTTCAGTGGCAATTTCAGCCTTTAAACGCGCGGTTTCAAAGCTTAGTGGAACTTTTTCTATTTTATAAACAGGCTTTCCGCTGTTTAATTCAACCATGCGGTCGCGAATTTTTGTAACTTCAACATACCACGAAGACACCGCGCGATAGATCAGCGGTGTGTCTGTGCGCCAACAATGCGGATAATTGTGCAAATGCTGTTCGGTTTTAATCCAAGCGCCCGTTGCCTTCAGATATTTTATGATATCTTTGTTTGGATTATTTTCTTTGTCATATTGACGATTATTATCGTATCCTAGAACGTTACGACCCTTGAGTGACAAAGTTTGCGAGTCATCAGGAAATTTTATATCAAAAATTTCATTGGTGAATTTTCCACCTTCATCAACAGGGCATAGAGTGGGAATCCCATAAGCTTTTGAAAGTATTTGGTCATCTTCACCAAATCCGGGAGCGATATGAACAATGCCGGTTCCATCTTCGGTGGTTACAAAATCGCCGTGGATTATATAAAATACATGACTGCCAGTTTTTGGAATAAATTCTTTTGCAGATTTAGAGAGATAAGGAAAAAGCGGTTTATAGCAAAACAATAAAAGATCTTCACCTGTGATAGACCCAAGTTCGGTATATTTTCCAATTTCTTTTTTAATTTTTTCTATTGCGTTTTGTGCTAAAATTAGAACTTCATCTTTGTCTTCGGGTTTAATTGCAATATATTCAATATTTCTTCCAACAGCTAGAGCTAAATTTGATGGAAGAGTCCAAGGTGTCGTTGTCCAAGCCAGAAGATATATTTTAGTATTATTATTTATTTTTAATTTATTTTTTAGTGAATCGCAATCTTCCCATCCATGAGTTCCTGATGAAAATTCTTTTTGACCGAATTTATTTATTGTTGTATTTAGAGATAAATTATGTCTCTTAAAATTTTCTAATTCAAATTTTACCGTAACCGCAGCACTTTCCTTCTGCCTATAAGCATTATCCATCCTCGTTTCAAAATTTGAAACCGGAGTCTGGCACGCCCAAGAATAAGGCATCACGCGAAAATCTTCATAAACCAAGCCCTTGGCAAAAAGGCTTTTAAACGCCCACAGCACCGACTCCATGTAATTGATATCCATGGTTTTATAGCCATTGTCAAAATCAACCCAGCGACCCTGCCGCGTCACGTATTCCTTCCATTCGCCCGCATATTTCATCACCGATTTTTCACAGGCCGCATTAAATTTATCAATGCCATATTCTTGAATTGCCAATTGTCCAGAAATGTTGCGACCCTCTGAGGCTGTAAGCTCTTTTTCGGTTTCCATTTCAACGGGAAGGCCGTGAGTATCCCAGCCAAATTTGCGCTCAACTTTGCGACCCTTCATGGTTTGATAGCGCGCAAAAATATCCTTGATAAAGCCAGTAAGTAGATGGCCGTAGTGCGGAAGCCCGTTCGCAAAAGGAGGCCCGTCATAAAACACAAATTCTGGTTTGTGGTCGCTAACGTCGTCATGCCTACAGCCAGCGTGATCTTTCAAGGCGCACGGTTCTTTAACTGGTGAAACATTATCTTCATCTTCATGAAAATTGCGAATTTCAATCGATTTTTCAAAAACTTTATTTTCTTGCCAAAACTTTAAAATATTTTGTTCAAGTGCAGCAAAATCAAGGTTCTGATCGGGTTCTGGATAATAAGATTGCTTCGCCATTTCGAATAAAAATTAGTGCTTAAAATGAAATTTTCTTGATATTAAACCATTTAAAATATAAAACCAACTGTCTTAATATTCTAAAACATTGGGTTTTTTGTATTTTAAGGAATTGAGTTTTTATACTTTTTGTTATTTCTCTTTTCTCTTGTCATTGTTATGAAAGTAACGGCCTATCTAATTGTCATTTCTGCGAAAGCAGGAATTTTAATCGTGTCAGATAGATTGCTTCTTTCGCAGAAATGACAAGGGCTGGCAGTCTGATATTGATATTATTTAAAAAATGAAAAAATTAAAAATAGGCCTCGCAGGTCTTGGAATTGTTGGCAAGTCGGTCTATGAAATTTTACTAAAAGATCAAGAAATTATCAATGCGCGCAGTGCAAATAAGCTTGAATTAGTGGCGGTGTCAGCTCGCTCAAAGAAAGATTTTATTGATGAAACAAAAGTGCGTTTTGTCGCAAATAGTTTAGATTTGGCGAACGATCCAGAAATTGACATAATTGTTGAAGTGATTGGCGGCGACGGCATTGCCAGCGAAATTTTAGAAACCGCAATTAAAAACGGCAAAAAAGTTGTTACTGCAAATAAAGCGCTATTGGCCGTTAAAGGCTTAAAGCTAGCGACTTTAGCTGAAGAAAATGGCGGATATATTGGTTTTGAAGCATCAGTTGCAGGCGCAATTCCGATAATTAAAACTTTTAGAGAAGGGCTTGCAGCCAATGAAATCAAAGAGTTCTACGCTATTTTAAATGGAACATGTAATTATATTCTCACAAAAATGAAAAATGAGAATATCGATTTTTCCGTTGCACTCAAGCAGGCGCAAGATCTTGGCTATGCTGAATCTGATCCAACTTTTGATATTGAAGGCGTCGACACTGCGCATAAATTAACGTTATTGGCCGCAATCGCTTCAGGCTGTAAGCCAGATTTTGACGATGTTTATATTGAAGGCATTACCAAAATTAACGTTGACGACATTCGTCTAGCTGACGCGCTTCAATATAAAATAAAATTACTCGCCGTTTACAAAAACGCTGGAAGCTTTCAGGCTGTTTATCCGGCCCTGATAGAATCTGCGCAAAAAATTGCGCAAGTTGATGATTCTTTCAACGCAATCCTAACAAAAACATCCAACGCCGGAGAAAATCTTACAATTGGCCGCGGGGCAGGCGGTCTTCCAACCGCATCATCGATAGTTGCAGATTTAATCGACATTGCAAATGACCGATATTCTTTCGAATTTGGCGTCAAAGTTTCTGATTTAAAAAATGCAGCAATTTCCAATATCGAAGAGCGCATCGGAAAATATTTCATAAAATTAACTTTAAATAAAGAACTGGCGCAAACGCAAAAGTTAGATGAAAAATTTTTACAAGAAATAAAAGCGCAAAAAACTTATTTCGAAGAGGTGCCGTCTGGCCACATTTTATGCGCTGTTGTAACAGAAAATATTAAAGAGAAAAATTTACAACAATTGCTAAAAAATTTGGATAAAAATTTGGTAAAAGATGTGAAATTTATTCGAATTGAAAGTGTTTGATTGAATTAATCAAATATGGCGTCTAGAATGTTGGGGCGTCTTTTATTTGATAAAATATTTACAGTTTTTTAAAAAAATATAATAACTAAAAAACAAACTATGAGAAATCTAAATTTAAGCCCAATACATCAAGACCTGCCTATTGACAATCTTTCTATGGAAGCAAAAAAAGTGCTTGAAATTTTAGATGAATTAGAAAATTTTACATTAGGTTTAAGAAAAAAACTAATGGTTGAGTTAAAAGTTGAGGGAAAAAATAACGAGTAAGTCAATTTTGTTAAAGCTTGAAACCCTTTTCTTGAGGGTTTTTTGCAATAAAAAGCCCAATAAAAAGATTGGTTGCAAAAACAATAAAAACGCTAACCATAATTGTTAAAATTACGCTTAGGCGAATATTATTTTTATAAGATAAAATAATTATTAATAATAAAAAATTGCTATAAGAAATTGACAAGCAGCAGATTTTTTTAAGAGTCTCTTGATAAAAAAACATACTCGCAACGCCGCCTAGTACGGTTAAAATAAGTAAAGATACAATGAATAAATAACTAAATTCCATATGAAAAAAATATTTTTTATTTATTTATTATTCTTTATCAAAAATTTTAACGCACAAGCTGAAATTATAAGCCTTCAAAAAGAAGAAAAGAAATTTGGTGATTGGCAAGTTTTTTGTGAAACTGACGCAATGATGGATGTAGCCCATTGCAAAATTGGCGCTAAATTTTATGATGGAGCATCTTCAATAACAATTGAGCCAAGTCTTAAATCTTTCAGTCAATTTTTTATTGTGGTGCCAAAAATTAAAACGGGCGATTTTTTGCAGATAAAAATTGGACAACATGATTTAATTATGTCAAAAATTGTCGAGGAAAAAGATTTTGGCTTAATAATAATTGAAGAGGTGCAAAAGCAAAAACTTTTCTTGCAAATGAAGAATTCTGATTTTTTATTTTTACGATTTAACGTTCGTGATTCTGAAAAAGAAGTAACTGCAAAAATTAATTTGAATGATTTTAAAAATGCATTAAATTACTGCAAGCAGCGCGGCTCTAAGTAATGTTGCTTCAACTAGATAAGATGGTCAATCATCTAGTTAAAATGGCATAGCTAAATATATTTAACTTTTAAACTTAATAAAATGACAGTACGTATCGCAATTAATGGACTTGGAAGAATCGGCAGATGTGTTTTGCGCGCAATTTTTGAAGAGCAGAAATATTCTAACATAGAATTAGTCGCAGTAAACGCTACAAGCCCTCTGCAGACCCAAAAGCATTTATTAAAATATGATTCAATTCATGGGCGCTTTGCTAAAAATGTTGAAATAGTTGAAAATTTTCTAGTTATTGATGGTAAAAAAATCCAAGTCGTTAGTGAGCGTGACCCAAAAAAATTGCCGTGGAAAGATTTAAATATCGATATTGTTTTTGAATGCACAGGCGCTTTTACTGACCATAAAGATGCGTTTCAACATATCGAAGCTGGGGCGAAAAAAGTTATAATTTCGGCGCCAGCGAAAGGTGATGATGTGAAAACCATAGTCTATGGCGTCAATAATAAAGACCTTCTAGCCAGTGATCTTGTTTTTTCAGTTGGATCTTGCACCACCAATTGTCTTGCCCCTTTGGCTAAGGCATTAAACGATGCAATTGGTATAGAGCAGGGCTTTATGACTACAATTCATGCCTACACAAATGATCAAAACATTGTTGATAACGCGCACAAAGATTTGCGTCGCGCCAGAGCCTGCGCGCTTTCAATGATCCCAACTTCTACTGGTGCTGCAAAAGCAATTGGCTTGGTTTTACCCGAACTAAAAGGCAAATTAGATGGTGGCGCAATTAGAGTTCCTACG
>Ga0114971_10001287_pt1 | contig 17073 bp, 14 predicted proteins | sample M_140625_MF_Meta_FD_87320 | JGI IMG/M metagenome (GOLD analysis project Ga0114971, IMG submission 87320) | Freshwater microbial communities from Lake Montjoie, Canada to study carbon cycling - M_140625_MF_MetaG | ecosystem: Environmental > Aquatic > Freshwater > Lake | place: Lake Montjoie...
GCAGGTCGAAGCAAGGGATTGCTTGCTCTGCCGATTCGGCCATGAGTGCAAAGGTCGAGGGCGCAGGAGCGCTCTTCTGTGTCATGGGTGTAGTGTGCCAAAAACCGCGGCAACAGGTCGCCGGGACAGTCGAAGAATCATTTCTGGGCTGTCTGGGCAGCCATGATTTTGGCGCGCGCAAGGCGTTGAGCCCGCTCAAGCGCGGCGCGCTCATCGAGGGTTGACGCGCGCTCGCCCGAGTCAAGTACCTTCGAGTTTGCGTCTGCAAGTTCGCGCTGAGCCGCTGCCACATCAATGCCCGAGGCCTCCATAGCCTTCTCTGTCAGCAACGTCAGTCGGGTGCCGTCCATCTGCGCAAATCCGCCGTCAAGCACGAACACTCGCGATGGGCCTCCGTCAGTCTGTACGGTCACCACTCCGGTTCCCAACTTCGTCAAGAACGCTGATGCTCCTGATGCAACACCTTGCTGTCCGTCCCACGCCTCAAAGCTGGCATAGGAGGCAGGGGTATCGAGAATGGCGTCGGATGGAGTGACGATGGCGCAGGTGAAGGACATAGTGGTTGCCTTGGTGATGCGGGGTTCGCCGCAGGATTGAGGCGCAAATCGTAACGGAAATTACCCAGGACGCACCGCGCGTGAGATCACTGGATTATTGCCCAGACAGCAACCCGGATCGAAGCGCTAGTTCTGCGTTCCGGAATGCCGGTTCCTCGGTGACCTCGCGGACAATGAATGGAGCAAGCCACTCCGGGATGGCAAGCGGGGCATCAACGGTCGGCAATTCACACTCCGCCAACACGAGTGATAAGCCGCTGAAATTATCAACTTCCCACGTTCGGTCACCGACCATAATCCGGGTTCGTACTTTTTGAAGACGCCGCCCTGCTGTGCGTGGCCACTCGCGTTCAAATGTCTGAGAGTCAATATCGCGTTCGATTTCCTGGCGCACAAGCCCACTACCGCTCTTGATCGTGTGAATGTGCTCAACCGAGCCGTCTGCATGGGTGATGCGGCGCAGGCGACCTTCGAGCATTTCGGGGTCGCCAGACGGACTAGAGGCCACTGTTGTCCCTGCGGCGCTATGCAGTGCTGCTGACTTCACCGGTAAGTACCCCTGGTCAATCCGCCACACTTCGCCATGTGGCATATCTACTGGAACTGCCTTTAGCAGAAAGACCCGTTCGATCTCAGCGACCACGACCAGCTCCAGCAGATGGCTTCGGTGGAGCAACCCGATCGGCCCATTGCGCGACGAGATTTCCAAAAGCGTGCTTTAAATTCACGCTTGAACGCACATGTTGCTCAAACTCAGAGAGGACATCACCAGCATTTACCCATCGCTCAAGTGCGTCGGCGTTGTCACTGGCCGCTGCGGTTGCCAATGCGCGGCGCACACGCATGCCAAGAAGCTGTGCAATCAGGCGTACCGCTAAGCGATTTGCTGCTTCTTTCGATGCACTGTCGTCCGCATCAACTATGGCCTTTGCAAACTCGTCGGCTATCTCCGCCATCCGATCGGAAACACCGGCGGGAAATCGACCGCCCTCAAGAGCATCAAAAAGTGGCGAAAGTTCCGTATTCCATGCTGCAATTCCGTGTTGCGCAGCTCGCGTAGCCATGCCCGGCGAACCTTCCGCGAATGCATCGACGAATGCTCGATCTGCATCTGCTAGCGGTGGTCCCTCTGCCTGCCACCACTGCAACATTTCCTCTGCTCCAAGTGGGCCAAACGCTACGCGTTGACACCGACTGCGAATGGTGGGCAACAAACGATCTTCGTGTTGTGTCACCAGAATGATCGTCGTTCCTGATGGCGGCTCTTCGAGGGTCTTGAGCATGGCGTTCTGACCATCGGGATCAAGGAGCTCTGCCTCATCAATGATGAATACCTTGCCATGACCAAGTGATGCGGTGCGAAACACACCGCTTTCGTGTTGGCGGCCACTACTCGAAACGCCACCGAGCATTCGCTCGCGTAGGAGTTCAAGTGGAATATTCAGTTGTTTGCGATCACGCAGTTCGCGGCTTTCGCTGATAGCGGCGAGTTCTTTGCGGATGACATGGAAATCCGGATGAGTCCCCGCGTCAATCAGGCGAGCGCACGCGGTGCCGCGCGGTGCTTGGAAAGATGCGCGGTGAGCAGCGGTTGCCGCTGGATCAAGCAGGAGGCGGGCGAATTCCTCGGCTGTGCGAAACTTCCCAACTCCAGCGGGTCCGTGAAAAATCCACGCGTGATGCACGTGCCCACTGGCAAGCGCGCATCCAAGCGCCCTAAGGGCGCGGGACTGGCCAAGGATGCCATGCGATGAAGTCACAGCGACCGAGTGTACGAGCGAAACCGTTCATAGTGGCATTAGCCAAACTCGCATGTAGCACTATGGACCAACCCACAATCCATTCACAAGCCGATAGCGCGGAACACGAGCAACGCTACCGGTGAGTGTCTGGGTGGAAATGGTGTTGCCAGAGGAGTTGACCTCCAACAGGGTCCCGGTGGATGTCAATGTAATGAGAGTGGTGTTGTTGAGTGTTCGAAATGCGCCACACTGCGTTGGACCGCCAAAGAATCCACCGGCACTGCCAGCGGTCCAGGTTGGAACAGTGGGACCGAACGATGCCGTTGTTGGAACGATGTAGCCGCCCGATGTATCACGTGGTGGCGCAAGTTCCGTGACCTGTGACCAATCATTGGTGCTGCCAGTGCGGTCTCCATTATTGAAGACCATGATGTTGCCAGCACCCGGCATTCCACTGGGAATCCAAGTAGCAGAATGGCAAACGTAGAAGGTGCGATCGGTACTCGTTCCACGGCGTGAAGCCAGTGGATTACCCCATCGATAAAGAAGATCGCCGCCGTGTCCACGCGCGCCACCGGTGTGTGATGCGGCTTGGGCGGTTGTTGTTGAGTGATCAATGACCCAGAGCTCGGACCACGACCGCGTGCTGACAACAATTTCGTCCCGCTCTGCGTTGTAGTCGATCGAATTCATGTGAATCCAATCAACCGGCGATGCCGCGGGGCTGTAATTGGCGTCTATCAGTTCTGGGTGACTAGCAACCACTGCGTAGTTCGCAGAAGCGGGAGCGGCATCCTGAACCAAGTGATCCCACACATTCCACTGCCAGACAATGTCATAAGTCGATGTGCCGGTCGGCTTGAGCTCAAGAATCTTCTCAGACCACACGGAGGCGGTGGCGTTGGTCCGACCTGCAGCGGTTTGTTCAGCGATTGATCGCACATCCCAGACGACGCAGAGAATGTTTCCGTTCGGCATTGGCCGAATATCGTGATGTTGCTGTGATGTGGTGGTGGCGACGATCAAATCGTTCTGCAACACACCGGCCGGGGAGAAGATCTGAATTCGTCCACCACGACCTGCAGAGTTCAGCGCTCCAGCCGAGTAGACGCACGGTCGAACGAGCGAACCATCGGGGCGCAAATACGCAACGCTGGCACCCTGCCCGCCGCCCGTCCACGTCTTGACCGTCGCGCCGGTGGGGTCCATTGCGATGGTGGATGTGGATGTCAGCTGCGTAACGAGCGTCCACTCCATGTCCACTGGACAAGCGCCCCACGCGGAGAGAACCATTCCAAGGTCGGCGCCATCAACGACGCCGTTGCCGGATGGATCGAGTGCGGATGTTCCCCATGCGTTCAACAGTAGTCCAAGATCGGCGCCATTGACGACGCGGTTGCCATCGAAATCACAAACACAGGTGCTACCGTATGAACTCGTCGCAATGAGTAGCACGAGTGATGAAAGCACTGTTCGTGTATTCACTGACACGCCCCCCACGCCGCAAGTAATGAGCCAAGGTCTGCGCCGTTGACGACGCCGTTGCGATCGAGATCGCCTGCACCACCGTGGGCGCCCCAGTTTGACAAGAGCGTTCCAAGGTCTGCGCCATCCACAATGCGTGAGCCGTCAATATCCGCGGCGCATGCGCCACCTGTGAATGTTTGGACGGTCTCGCCGCTGCCAGGAGTGTTGTGGCCACTGTTTGGCCCAGTGTTTCCTGCAGGAACCACACCGTAATAGGTTTCTCCAAGGGTGTACGGATACACCGGCTCAAGCACCGCGTTGACCGTCACAAAGTAGCAATATGTGCCCGCTGGATACTCCGGCGTCGTGCACCAACGCCCGTTGTGTTGATCAAGGTGGCCGCTTCCAGCGATGTACTGCCAGTCTTCAACATAGCAACCGAGGGGATATGTGGTGCTGATGGCAGGACCATATTGACTGGCTGTCAGTTGTGTTCCATTTGGGAGCGACGTGCGCGCAGTGATTTGCCGCGGTTGAAAGCTCGAAGTAATCCGACCGACGCCACCACTTCCGTCTGCATTCTCATAGCCGTAGGGACCGTAGATCGGAAATCCATCGAATGCGAATCCGATGAGTGGGGAGTGCTTTGTTGCGTCAATAGTGCCGAGCAAGCACGTTGGATAGGCGTGCGGGTGGTACTCGCGCCCCGGTGATGGGTGTCCGTAGCAACTATCGAAACTACCGCGCTCGAATACCCACGCTGTCTGATTCCAGATGCCGAGGTTGTTGTAACTACGTGCGTCACGGGCGTTGTAGATGGCGGTTCCATCGCGCAGTACGGCGGCATGACCCAAACCAACCGTCGTCGCGGTGCCTGTGTTCTGAACTGGTATGAGCGGGAGCTTGTAGACCCAATTCAACGCTGTGGCTGTGTTCGGACTATTCCACGGTCCGATCGTGTAACTCGGGATCCCATTGCACGTGACATAGACATTGCTGCTCGAGTAACGAACCAAGGTGACATCCGCAACAGCGCCGCCGTACCCGGTGGCATTGGTGGTGTTCAACTTCCACTGTGTCACCAGCGGCGGAACGGCGGATGCGGCACCTGTGATAGCCAGTGCAAGGAGGGCGATACTTGTGTTCTTCATTGTCGAATGGATTCTCAGAACTGCTACGGGGTGGCTGCGTTGTGGTTCGCGGCCAACTCGAAGTAGTTGCAGCGAATCATGCAACTAGTTGGCGGGTGTAGCCAGTTCGGGACGGGTCATTCCCGCCCAAACACCGGGAATTCGCGAACTTGGCGGTAGCGCATCCCGCCGCAGGTCACGTGGGGACACTAGAACGAACGCCGATAAGCCAATGGCGTCTTCGGTCCACAGCCACCGGTCGCTGGGCGCGTTCGGATCTTGGACCACTTCCGACGCTTGCGGCAAGCGCCAGCCATGCCCCTTGCCCTTCATGCATGTGACCTGTGCGCGCATGATGTGAGCCCCCACGGGGTCTTTCGTGACGTGTTCGATGCGGTACGCGAGTGGTAATTCATCGCGCGCACTGCGGGCATTACATGCTGCGATCGCATCGAACCAGGTGAGGCCATCAGTTGGCATGATGCCTGGCACTTCAGCGGCGTCAAATATTTGTAGTGGTATCACGGATTGGGTGGCGCGCGCTTCTGTGACGTCCGTGCGTCTTCGCGCGCACCACAAGATCGCCATCGGCTTGGAATGATTCACCGCCAACTCGTCGCTGTGCACTGTATCGATGCGTATGTTTGTTCCGCGAACAAGTGGAATCGGTGGATCAAATCGATAAGGGCGATCGAGTCCTTCGCGATAAGTGGGGATATCTAGGAGAACGCGCTCTGCCCCATCCGGCGCGATTGCTCGGACACAGATAGACGTGCAGCGTTCGTCACTGCGCAAACCAAGTACCCCCAGCTCTACATCAACCACAAGCGGCGAACTGTCGGTTCGTATTGATCGGTCGGTTCGATCGATTCGCACTGCGCCCAATGGACCAGCAGCGAATGCTTCCGCCAACCGATCGGTAGGCGAGCCGCCCGTGAACGAAATATTCACTGTGGCGGGCATCGCGGCACCACGCCCGGTTGCGTGGAGCTCAACCACAAGATCTCCGGTTCCTGGCTGGGCAGACCAGTCATCGGGAAGCTCCCAGGCACTGTCCACACCAAGCATTGCGAAGGATCCAGCCGAGGAAATAGGCCCATCGCCACGAGTGTGCGCGCCATCGCCAGGATCGAGTTCATCCAGACGGAGCACGCTTCCACTTGGATCAATACTCACCATAGCACGCTCTATCGCGGCCGATGCGCGAGTCATTCGTACGGCGCGAACACGGTCTGGCAGTGCTGGCGAATGCACCGCAAATGTGCGCATGTGAATGCCGTCTGCGGGGATGTCCCAGCCAGCGGCGACGGTCATGTTGGCGAGTAACGCGGGCGGCGTCGTTGCTACAGGTGCTATCGATGCAATCAGTGGCGCGTCGTCTGCGCCAGCAGTCGCCCAGGCACTGAGCGCGGTGCGCTCCGCATCTGTGATTCGCGACCCGTGAAATGGCCCGCCGGAATTTGGAAGCCACGGCGGCATGAAGTGTTCACGCAGTACTGTTGCAATAGTCGCTGCCTTGCGCGCAATGACGGCACGTGTATCAAGGCGCAGTGGAGAACTTCCGCCCTGACTGTGGCAATTCAAACAGTGTGTGCTGAAGATTGACCAGCCAGATGGTGTTGCTGGTGTGGCGACCGTGGGTGTGGTCGTCGCGTGCTGAATTACAAGAAATGTCGCAAAGGTAAGCATCATTACGAGCCTGGGCGCCGCTCGGCGTATTTCGTTTCTACACCTAAAGAGATCATGGTTCCAATACACACCCGACAGGTGTGGTTACCCGGACATTCGGTACTCGCCCGGTGGTGATCGCTTGTAGTGCGTTCTCCAAATCGTGTTCGGTTGCACTTGGCCGGCGAGAACCGCGTTCGGGATATTGATCGTCGATGCGTCCTCGATACAAGAAGGCACTTTGATCAACCGCCGCACCGTGACCGCCTGCAGTGACTATGACTTCTGGAACAAACCGCACACCGAAGCGCTTTCGCAGGGAGCGATCTGAGTCAATGACCGTTGGATATGTGATAGCAAAGTCACGAACGTGGTCAGCGACCTCTTGTGCGCTCAACGGCACTTCTGGGTAGACGCCAATGAAGTCAATACCAAGTGGCGAATAGCGCGCACGCATACGTTCAAGCTCTGGTTGATAGCCATTGCAAATTGGGCAATCTGTTGAAATGAACAGCCACACAGTCGCGCGAGGGGTATCTGTCGGAGTAGCAGCCGGTGATGTTGTTTGTACTACCACTGATTGTGTCGGTGATGAACAACCCCCCGACATGAACAACGCGGAGGATGCGAGCGCACTGCCCAACAACGCGCTAACTACGTGACGGGTGATAGAAATGCTTGGCATGATCATTGAGTGAATGCCGAACAGTGCGCTTTAAAATTTGGGTATTTCCACGAGTCGGGGCGACTGTGGCATGGTCTTTCCGGTGGGGTCGCGCATGTCGACAGGCATCAGAAGTTCTTCGCCATTCACTAGGTGCTTTGGGAACTTTCGCATGACGGCCTCTACCTCTGGTGCATAGAGCGTGCTCTTGGAATCGTATGCATCTGCTCCAAACACGCCCACTGTCACAATGCTTGTCTTGGTGTCGAAATCATGAAAGTAATAGGCCTCGTTTCCATCGGCACGAAGTTGTCGGCAGTATGTTTCTGCAGACCGCTTTATTTCACTCATCTTTAACTCACTCGTACCAAACGCGCTCCACACTGCTACTTGCAGTGAATACAACGTTGCATTTGGGCGCGAGCGCCTCACAATACGAAGGTCGTTTGGTCCCGGTGGTCCAGCCTCTGCGCCGCCACCCATGCGGGTAAGCATGGCGCGTGGAAACGCACGCGTGGTGCCTTCGTTGATTTCCTTGACAACCTTCAACTCCGCTTGGGCAGCGGGATCTTGTGGTCCAGTGAAATGGCCAACAAGCACAACACTTCCGCGCTGTGTTGTGCTGACATACGCGTCATTCAGTTGTGGGTAACGGCGAACAACTTCTTCGCGAATAGCGTTCGCGTTTACTTGATGTTCTGCGCCGGTAACGGAGGCCAACAACACGCTCCATCCCGTCTGGCTGCCGTCAACATCTGTTCGTGCAGCAGTGCGTGCGGCGGCGGCTGTCGCTTGCGCTTGGCGCTGTGCATCACTTCCAGCGGCCATACGAGCGGCGGCGGCGCGCTCAGCGGCGGAGGGGGCGCGCGCATTGGGCGCGGCGGCCACACTGGCTGGTGTGGGTACGGGTGGTTTCCCAGTTGAACCGACTTTATTGGCAGCGGCGAGTGAACTGGGTTCCACAACTTCGTCGCCGGGGTTCATGAGCGCGAGCGTCGGATCGGCTGTAGTCGCCGACGAGGCGGGGGGTTGAGTCACCGCGGTGGCTGGGGTTGGGGCCGGTGGGATGGCTGGCGCAGGGGTACCGGGTGTACCGGGGGTACCGGGTGTACCGGGGGTACCGGGTCGCTTTACCTCCAAACGCTTCGGCCCATTCTGGCCAACGGGCGTCAGGGTTCCAGTCTTGATTGGCGAGACCGTCTTGGTGTTCGCGCCTGGCTTCGCAGTGGCATCTGTTGCCACCTTTGCCTTTGTGTCGGCGTCAGAAGTAACGGCGGGGGTGGAATCGCATCCTGCGATCAGAAATGCCGCTAATAGCCCTGCGGTGGTCAAAACGCGAGACATTTTGTGACATTTAGGCTTATTGACCATAGGCTCACCGGGCTAGCATACGAAACGCCTCAAGGATTCTCGACAGGATTGACGATACCACAGTCTGCATCGGCGACGTTCGCCGAAGGCTCGCCGCTCGATGGATCGAATGCGGCCCGCAACGGAAAGTGTGTCAAAAGGATTTGACATACGACCGGCTGGAGAGCGCCATGAACGACATCGGACAAGTCGGACTCACCCACGGACTCGGAGCAGCAGGAGCTGCGCATCGCGTCAACGAGGCTGCTGCTGCATATCGCGCAACAGCGCAATCAGAAGTCGCGCCATCTGCGCCGCGCTGGGCCGAGGGTCGAGATCGCGTTGAACTCTCAGACCACGCCCGTCATCTTGATGCAGTCCGAGCGTTGCCAGATGTTCGCATGGCAAAGATTGAAGCTATCAAGCAAGCGATTGCGAGTGGTACTTATGAGTCGCCAGAGAAGTTGCAGTCAGCAATTGATGGACTGCTCCGCGACGTCAATGGTTAATCGCGGGATTTTCCGCACATGACCGCCTGAATATGTGTGAAATGCGCCTATGCGCAGCTCGCCACACCTCGGTCGCCCAAACCTGTCTCTTCTCCGCGCCATGTTGACCACCGTGTCAGCTGGCGCGGTTTTATTTAGTGGAGTCGCGGTTGCACAGGAAGCGCCGCCAGTCGGCATGCGGCCAGCCGATGTGCGCCGAGATGCCTTGGTCAATGTGACCATTGCAGCAATGCCAGGCGAGCGACTCGCCGATGCAGTGGTGTTGATGAAAGACGGATGGATTGAACGCACCGGTGCGCGTGGTTCATTTGAAATTCCTGCTGGAACCACCATTCATGACTGTGGTGGATGCACGGTGTATGCGGGATTTATCGACGCCTGTGTTCGCGTTGACAGTTCTGCGGCAGCTCGCGCAGCGGCGAGCGAACGTGGTGCACACTGGAACGCTCGAGTTGTGCCACAAGTACGCGCGAGTGATCTACCGGTGATGTCCGCTGATTCTCGCAAGGAACTGCGAGCACTTGGTTTCACTGCGGCCGCGCTACATCCAAACGCCGGGATTTTTCGAGGAACTGCGCAAGTGGCGCTCCTTGGAGACGATCCGCGCGCAGCCCGCACTGTGGTCGAAGATGCAGGTACTTGCGTGTCCTTTGAAACAACGGTCGGTGCTGATGATGAAGCCTCGTGGAGCCGAGCTACCTATCCGGGCGCGCTCATGGGGGCGATTGCACTGCAGCGCCAGACATTTGCCGACGCTGCATGGCACGCGCAGTGCACAACAGTATGGCAGGCGCATCCCGCTGGAAACGAGCCACCGGTTCTTGCGAATGCTCTTGAGTCTCTGCACGCTGCGGCAGGTGGAAAGCAACGCGTGTGGTTCGATGCAAGTGACGAACGCAATCTCCTGCGAGCTGATGCACTTGCGCGCGAGATGTCTCTTGACGCTGGTTTCATTGGTAGTGGGCTCGAGTACCGCAGGCTCGCAGAAGTGCAGGCAACTGGCCGACCAGTAGTGGTGTCTTTGAACTTCCCAAAGACCCCCGATGTACAGACTCCGCACGCTATTGACGCTGTGCCCCTGAGCGAGCTTGAGAAGTGGGCCTTAGCGCCAACAAATCTCTCTGAGCTGTTGCGAGCCGGCGTTCCTACGGCGGTAAGTACTGTGCGACTGAAAGATGTGAGTGAGTTTGCAAAGGCAGCGCGGCGCACAACAGAATGTGGAACGACTGAAGATGAACTCTTGGCCGCGCTCACCACCCATCCAGCGCGCATGCTTGGAATGTCGGGTATCGCTGGTGAGGTGCGCGCTGGTCGTATGGCAAATCTCGTGGTCTGTAAGGGTCCGCTCTATGGCGAAGATTCAAAGATTCGCGAAGTGTGGATCGCAGGATTGCGGCACGAAGTTGAGCCTGTGAGCAAATTCCCGATGAAAGGTGTTTATGCCATGGCTGCGCCTGATGAGTCTGGTGCATTCACAGTGATGCCACAGTCTGTGACCGTTGATGCTGATGAACGCACCGTTTCGTTTGGACTTCCAAAGGCAGTGGCGGCGGTTGATGCAAAGGAGGGAAAGGTTGAAGCGGGAGCAAATGGTGGGAATGGTGGGAATGGTGGGAATGGTGGTGGTGGTGGTGGTGGTGGTGGAAATGGTGGAAATGGTGGAAATGGCGGAAATGGTGGTAGTGGCGGTATCGGTGGCGGTGGTGGTGGTGGTCAAGGTGGCGGCGGTAGTGGCGAACACAAACGAGATGATTCTCTGTCGATTCGTGCCGACGGTGCGAACTTCGATGATGCGCGCGCTGGATTTACTCTTCCAGGCAAGGAACTAGGTGCCGATGGGGCGGTGCGTGGAACCATTGTTGCCATGCGTGACAGCGCTGTCATCACTCTCACTGCGGCCGATGGTCGTGTTGCGCGCTGGAACATTCTTGCAGGTGCGCGCACAGGGGACGCACCCGATCCGAAGGAAGAACGCAAGAACAAGCGTGCAAAGAATGGTGGTGACAAAGACAGCAAAGACAGCAAAGACGGCAAAGATGGCAAAGATGTCAAGGATGTCAAGGATGTCATGGAAAGTAAGTCGGACAAGGGTGACAAAGATGGTCACGATCATCCAAAGGGAACCGGCGATGATCCTGACAAGTTTGACCCAAAGCCCGTGCTTGCAGCGATCCCTCGCACGTTCCCACTTGCTGACTGTGGCGTAGAAAAAGGCGTTGCTCCCAAGTCTGTCTTGGTAGAGCACGCCACTGTTTGGACCGCCTCTGAACGCGGCATATTGAACGATGCCGACCTGTTGGTCAAAGACGGAAAGATCGTGGCGATTGGTAACAATCTGCGCTCAACGCTCTTGGGTGGGCTTGGCGACACGATGGTGATCGATGGGACTGGCTTACACGTCACGCCTGGACTGATCGATTGTCATAGTCACACAGGTATCGATGGCGGCGTCAATGAGTCGACACAGAATGTCACAGCCGAGGTGCGCATCGCTGATGTCCTTGATCCCGAAGACATCAATTGGTATCGACAACTTGCTGGAGGCCTCACGGTAGCGAATCAATTACATGGAAGTTCAAATCCAATCGGCGGGCAAAATTCTGTTGTGAAACTTCGCTGGGGCGAAAATTCCAGCGCGTTTCTGCTGCAGGGCGCGATCCCGGGAATCAAGTTTGCACTTGGTGAGAATGTCGTCCGTAGCAAGAATCGTTACCCAGGCTCGCGACTTGGCGTGGAGACACTGATTCGTGATCGATTCCAATCCGCACGTGAGTGGCGCGCTGCACAAGTGAAATACGCCGCCCTGTTGCCCGACGAGCGCGCCCGAATGATGCCGCCGCAACCCGATTACGAATTACAAACACTTGCGGAGATACTTGAAGGTAAGCGCATCGTTCACTGCCACAGCTATCGGCAAGATGAAATTGCCATGCTGATTCATGTCGCTGATGATTTCAAATTCCAAATCGGCACATTTCAACACGTGCTCGAGGGGTACAAGATCGCTGATGAGATTGCGCGACATGGAGCTGGCGCCTCTGGATTCAGTGATTGGTGGGCTTACAAGATGGAAGTCATGGATGCCATTCCGTGGAACGGCCAAATGTTGTGGAAGGCTGGTGTTGTCACGAGTTTCAACTCCGACAGCGACGAATTGGCGCGGCGCTTGAACACCGAAGCAGCGAAGGCGGTGCGTTATGGTGGTGTTCCGCGCGAAGAGGCAATCAAGTTTGTAACTCTGAATCCAGCCAAGCAGCTCCGCATCGACTCAAAGTGTGGATCGTTGGAGCCAGGAAAGGATGCGGACTTTGTGATCTGGAGCGCGGATCCGCTCAGTGTCTACGCATCTTGCATGCAAACATGGGTAGATGGTGTGCGCCGCTTTGATGTGTTGACCGATCGAGTGATGCACGAACGCGACGCAAAGACACGAACGGCGATCATCGCGCTAGCGACTTCGGAATGGGGAAAGAGTGGCGGAGGAAGTGATGGTGGCGGTGGAAAGGGTCGGCGCGGAAAGCGCGGCGCGGTTCCCGGTGTGCAGGACTCTGATAGTCCGCCGGTCGATGACGTGACTGTCAGCCAAGGTGCCCGATCTGGCACGCCATTGCTCGCGAGAATGCGCTTGAATCAACGCGATCGGCTTATGGAAATGGTGCGGTCAGGAATCGACCCCGCGGCCATTCGCCCTGGTGAGTGCGGTTGTAACCAAATGGACTCGTGGGATGCAATATTTGAAATCACTGGCGGCGAAGGAGGTATCCGATGATGAACAATCGTAAATCGTGGTTTGTTGCTTCTGTTGTAGTGACGATCACCGCGAACGCCGCCGCGCGTCAATCCAGCGAGATACCTGCGCCGAAACAACAGACGCAGATCGTGCTTCGGCATGTTGATGTGCGCCCGTGCACACCAGGAGCTAAACCAATTCCCAATGGATGGGTTGTGTTTGACAAGGGTTGTGTTGTTGCCGTTGGAGCGGAACCAATTGGTCCTGGTGTTGCATCGGCCAATGCGATGGAGATTGATGCACCTGGTCACGTGTTGACGCCAGGTCTCTGGGCAAGCGCAACTACGCTCGGTCTCATTGAAACTGCGCAGGTCGAAGCCACTGATGACACGAGCGAATTTGGTGATTTCCATCCAGAAATTAAGGCTTCAACCGCAACGAACCCCGACAGTGATCTGCCACCCGTCGCGCGCAATGCCGGAATCTTGATGGCGCACGTCTTTCCTGTAAGTGGCGTCGTTGGTGGTCACGCCAGCGCTATGCGCCTTGATGGGTGGACAATAATGGATCGCACCGTAAACGCGGAAGCTGGAATGATTGTGCACTGGCCAATGATGGAGCCTGTGCAATCGCGTTGGCAATCAAAGTCGTTTGATGAGCAACGCAAAGATCGCGATAAGGCAATCGCCGCAATCGATCGGTTCTTTGATGCTGCCGAGGCGTATTTACGCGCGCGTGCTGCTGACCCTACTGGTGCGAAAGATGCGCGCTATGAGTCACTCCGTGGTGTCATTGAAAAGCGCGAACCAGTGCTTCTTGATGCCAATTGGCCTGGACAAATTGAGGCTTCCGTACTGTGGGCAATTCGGCGCGGCTATCGGCCTGTAGTGGTTGGTGGACTTGGTGCGCCAGAGATGATTCCACTTCTCAAGGCCAATGGCGTTCCAGTGATTGTGCGTGGTATTAATCGCATGCCGTTACGCGAAAGTGACGGTATCTCTGCGGTGTTTGAGGTTCCAGCGAGGCTCGCAAATGCTGGTTTGAATTTCTCAATTGCTTCAGGCGATGAACCTGCCCATGAACGCAGTCTTCCGTCACAGTGCGGGCGCGCTGTTGGTCATGGGCTTGATGTGAATCAGGCGCTCGAATGTGTGACCCGAGTCCCTGCTGAGTTGGCCGGAGTGGGTGCCCACTACGGAACTGTTGCGCCTGGAATGAGTGCAACCCTGGTGCTTTGGTCTGGCGATCCGTTCGAAATCACCACTGTTGTCCGCCGAGCGTGGGTTGACGGTCGTGAGGTCGACTTGAATGACCGCCAGACGCGCATGCACAACAAGTACCTAGAAAAAGAGCTACAACGGGCGCCGGCTGATCCCGTTATTGATGCGCCAGTTCCGGTATTTCCCGCGTCCGTGACGAAGGATCCGCATCCTTGAAGCGCGTACAGTGCAACGCATGAAGTCTAAAGGAGCGGAGCGCGGTTCAGGGTTTGCGGCACTTGGCATCTCAACGATGTTGGTGGAGTCATTGGCACGCATGGGCGTGACTGATCCGACACCTGTGCAACGGGCAGCGATCCCCACGGCAAGTACTGGCAAGGATGTTGCGGTTGTTGCAGCCACTGGCACCGGCAAGACGCTTGGGTACCTCTTACCAGTAGCAATGAAACTCTTGGCTGATCCGCCACTGCGCGTTCGTGGTCGGCCTGTTGATCCGCGACGGCGACTTCGCGCTCTTGTTCTTTGTCCAACACGCGAGCTCGCACAACAGGTTGCGCGAGAGGCTGCGCTCTTGTTCCGTGGTTCAGTGTTACGAACCGCTGCCGTTTACGGCAAGAGCCCACTTGCGCCACAGCGTGAGGCTGTCTCGATTGGCGTCGATCTTCTTGTTGGGACGCCAGGTCGAGTGAAGGAACTCTGCGAGCTTGATGTCATATCGCTCGCGTTTGTGCAGCAATGTGTGCTCGATGAGGCAGACCGCATGCTTGACATGGGCTTCCTTCCACAGGCGAAGGAAATCCTTTCGCGTGCACCGGAATCACGACAGTTGCTCTTCTATACAGCAACGATGCCGCGACCTGTTGAGAAGGTCGTTGAAGAAATGCTGCGCGACCCAGAGCGTGTTGATCTTGTTGGTCGCGATCGTGCGAAGGTGGCTGGTACGCCCGAGCCTCGTTCTGACCTTGGTCAGCACATTTATGACATTGATGATGAGTCAAAGACCGCCTTGACGGTTGCGCTTATCAAAGATGGAAATCGCAAGGGTGTCATGGTGTTTTGTCGCACGCGCCGGCGTGCTGGTTGGGTTGCATCGGCATTGCGACGACACGCGATCAAGACTGTGCTCATCCACGGCGACCGAAGCCAGCGACAGCGCACCGAGGCTCTCGCGGCATTCACTACTGGGCACGCAGACGTGGTTGTTGCCACTGATGTTGCTTCACGCGGATTGCATGTGCCAGCCGCACGGTGCGTGATTAATTACGACGTTCCGCTCCTTCCTGAGGAGTATGTTCACCGTGTTGGACGCGCTGGTCACGGTGGCGGTAGTGCTGAGGCATTCACGCTTCGTTGCCCGGCTGATGTTGAGCGCTGGCTACATGTGGAGCGCACACAGCGCGTCAAGTTGATGCCCAAGAAGCCGCCTGCTTATGCCGCCTACATGCGGATGCGCGACGGTGCTGTGCCTGACCGCGAAGTTGAAATGAGTACTGGTGGGCCGCGTAGTGCCGGAAGCCGCACGGCGGGACCACGCATAGCTGGACCACGAGCGCCGATTGCTCGACCGACTGGTGCGCGTCCGACTGGTGCTCGTCCATCCACTATCCGGGCGGCTACTACACGGGCAACTGGTGCGCGAAGTGGCGGCGTACGGATTGCTGGGCGAACCGACCGACCAACGCGACGGGTTGACCGACCATTGACTATTGGTGGCAGCACGGACCCGAACGCACCAGTGCCAGCAGGACGATCGCTCGCTGCGATGATCCGGAATGCTCCTGCTGCGTTGAAGCGCAAAGAGAAGCGTGTTCAAAAGGGTGACAAGCCGAAGAATCAGGCTCATAAACGCGGTAAACAGCGTAAGGCGCCAATCGCCAAGGGCCAGAAACCAGGTGGCGGCGTGAAGAAGGTGACATGACGATTCGTCTGCACGTGGGTTACGCGGCGATCGGCCTGATGCTTGGCGCAATAAGCGCTGCCGCCACTGTGCCCTACGCGCAAATGACGATGTCGGCTATTCATGAATCCACCGACGTTCTCTTGCTGCGTGGGACTGCTGCATGGAGTGGTTCCGAGCGTCGATCTGCTTGTATTCAGTGGATCAATGTTGAAACAGTTGGACCACTGATGAACCCATCGGAAAGGAATGGGGTGGTTCCAGAGTGGGCTGAACCAGCACCGCCGCTTGGCGCTGGTCATGTGCGCGCCGCCGCCGTTGGAATTGGCTGGCCATTTCCAGTGGTCACAGCTTCGTGGCGCGCCGAACGTGACGATGAGGGGTTTCCTCCACCTGCAGAACGTGACACCAGTGGCGAAAGTCCCAAAGAAGCAGTGCGGCGAACGATCAGTGGTGATTCACACGCAGTGCGCAGAATTTTGTTCCCACAAGCCGCGCTTGTTGCCGTGATTTGGGCATTGCCGTGGTGGGGCGTGCTTGAGTTCGTCGCATGGATGCGCACCCGGCGTACACACGCGGCCGCATGATGGAGCACACGCAGTGCGTTAGTCCACGGGCAACATTGGCACGATCACGCGGATGACGATCGCCAAGCCAACAAAGAGGGCCAGCATGCCAACCACAATCTGTACTGACATCCGCGCAACCGATGGCCAGTAGCCCGCTAGATCTGTCTGCCGAATGGCGCGCCACGTCATACTCACAAAGAAGGAGAGCGGAAATACTAACGCCCACCAATAAGTGGACACACCAGGGGCTGGTTGCAGAAATGGGATCCACGCGAGCATGATTGGCATCCTACGGTTGTCGATCGGTGCCGTACGACTCGCTGGGGGTGCTTTGGTTTGATTGTTTGAACATCGCACCGGATATCAATACCGCGGCGATGACTGCACCCGCAGCACATGCTGCGGGAGCTCCGACAACTGCGAACAACCTGACACGCGGACGGCTCGAAACGGTGCGGAGCGCACTGACGCTCATGAGTGCTGGTGATATGGCCAACATAGTCCACGTCCACCATGGAAATCCGCTTTCGTCGTATCCGGCGCCAACAAACATACAGGCTGTAAGTGAAC
>Ga0114971_10001289_pt1 | contig 17070 bp, 13 predicted proteins | sample M_140625_MF_Meta_FD_87320 | JGI IMG/M metagenome (GOLD analysis project Ga0114971, IMG submission 87320) | Freshwater microbial communities from Lake Montjoie, Canada to study carbon cycling - M_140625_MF_MetaG | ecosystem: Environmental > Aquatic > Freshwater > Lake | place: Lake Montjoie...
CGGCAACTTCGTGGCGATCATCAACGGCACCACTGGCGCCGTGGTCAAGACGATGGACACGACCGGCGTCTCCGGCGGCACGCTCGCGATGATGGGTGCCGGCGTCTCCAGCGACGGTGCGATTTACGTGCCAAACCTGCAGAGCGGGTCGAGTGCTCTCAGCCCCTTCAAGGTGTATGCGTGGACGGGCGAGAGCGACACGGGTGCCCCGACGATCCCGTTCTCGACTACGCTTCCCGCCACGACGACCGGCGGTTGGCGGTTCGGCGATGCGTTCGACGTCTACGGGTCGGGCACCGCCGCGAAGTTTGCGTCGGCTGGGAGCACGACCGGCACGTCGAGCAGCCTGGCCAATAACGGCAACTTCATGATCGGGCAGCTCGATGGTTCGAATACGAACACGATCTATCGGGCCATCCCCAACACGCTCACGGCGTCGAACGATTACCGGCTCTCGGTTGCCTTCGTGGATGCCGACACGATCATCGGCAACCAGGGAGCGAGTGCGAAAATCACCGACTTTGTTGCTGCCACCACGCTGAGCAACACGGGCGCCACCATCACCAGCGCGATCGCGGTAGGTGCCGCCGATCGCCCACTCGATTACACGGTGCTCAACGGGCAGGCCCTGATGGCCGTGGTCAACACGAATAGTTCCTTGATCTCGATCTACGACATCACCAATCCCGCCGCCGCCACGCTCCTGGTCACGGGTTCGACCGTGAGCGGTGCGCTGAGCGGCAACGCCAACGGGACCGGTGGCCTCCAGTGGGGCGAAGTGCTCAGCCCGACCTCCCAAATCCTCTATGCGATGAGCACCAACCAGGGGATCCAGGCGATGGTCTTCCAGGCAGTCCCCGAACCCTCGACCTACGCGATGCTCGGCGGGGCCTTCGCCGCCATCGGTGCGATCGCCTCCCGGAAGCGTCGCTCCAACGGCTGAGTAGGTCTCGCTGAGCAAAGTCATCAGGCCCGCCGCGAAAGCGAGCGGGCCTGTTGCATGGAATAAACTATTGTGCCTTTCGGGGGTGCGGCCTAGGATAGAGGCATCAGGGGCGGCCGAGACAGACACAGGAGGGTGAGCCATGACGAGAGTCGATTCACGTACGAGGGCGTTCACGCTCGTCGAACTGCTGGTGGTGATCGCCATCATCGCCACCCTCATCGGCCTTCTCCTACCCGCCGTTCAGTCGGCCCGCGAGGCGGCCCGTCGGTCGGCCTGCAGCAACAACCTCAAGCAGATAGGGGTCGGCTGCCTGACCTACGAGTCGGCGAAGCGGGCCCTTCCGCCAAGCATCGCCAAGAAGAACACAAGCGGCCTGTTTCAGAAGCGCGGCCTCTTCACGATGATCCTGCCGTTTTTCGAAGAGAAGGCGATCTTCGACCAGATCGTGTTCGACTACACGGGCAGCGCGCTCGTCGATCCGGCCAGAAATCAGGTGGTCGCACCCTACATCTGCCCGTCGTATCCGCACGCTAAGGTGATGACTTCGTCGGCCATCGATTACGAAAACGGTGCCGAGATCACCTACGCCGGCTGCGGCGGTGCCCAACCCGCAAATGGTTCGGCCTCACCGTGCCTCATCGGAAACACCTACCCCGATAACGGCGCCTTCAATCTCGTCGGCCCCGGCACATACGCCTCCAACGGACAGACCTGTGGCAGCGGCACGACAGTGATGGGCGCCGGGCGGCCGATCAAGCAGGTGAGCGACGGCACGTCGAAGAGTTTCATGATCGGTGAATACTGCCATCGAGACTACTACGTCCAGCGGAACGAGTGGCAGGCGCCGCCGGGCAACATGCGGCCGTGGTTCCTGGCCGGGAACTACCAGAGCACCGTGCCGGAGATCTACCACGTCAAGGAGTTCGAACTCGCGTCGAACTCAAAGCAGACGCGAAGCAACGCCGGCGGCCTCAACAAACTTCCGATGGGCAGCTACCACGCTGAAACCACGCTGTTTGTCATGGTCGATGGCAGTGTCCGTCCGGTAAACGACAGCATCGAACTGCTCGTCTACCAGAAGTTTGCAACGGTCAACGGGGCCGAGGCAGTCAATGACCTGCAGTGACGCCGGCGCGTCCCGCTGGCTGCTCTGGCCCGTGATGGCGGTCGTGCTTGTCGGCCCTGCTGGATGCATCAGGCCGCCGCTGCTGGTACCGGTGAAGGGCGTCGTGCTCCTCGATGGCAAGCCGCTCTCATCTGGGGTCGTGCAGTTTCAGCCGGCTGCGGGGCAAATGGCCTCCGGCGTGATCGAAGGCGACGGCACGTTCACGCTCTCCCGCCACCTGCCCAACGACGGCGTGCCGCCCGGCACCTACCGGGTGGCGGTGACCGCCTTCGACCCACTGGCCGAAGTACAGGCGGTCGAGAACCTGATCGTGCCGGTGAAATACACGAGATTCGGGTCGAGTGGCATCGAGTTCACCGTGTTCCCCGGCACGCTCGAACCGCTGGTCGTCTCACTGTCGTCCGAGGCCGGTGCCGACGAGCCACGGACGTTCAACGGCGAGGGAGCCGCCACCGGCACGTCGGCATCTGAATCATCGAACACCCCACCACCGAACACCCCTGGAGAAGACGCCCGTGGCACTCCCAACACGAATCTGGGCGGCGCCTGACGTGGCCCGCCGCGACCTGCGATCGCTGACCTGGTACTGTCACCGGCGAGCGGTGCCGCTGGTCATGATCGCGATGGCCCTGGCCGTGCTGACCTCGGCCGGCGGTTGCAAGCGAAACCCGCGGGTGGTCGCCGTGAAGGGGAAGGTGCTCTACAACGGCCAACCGCTCCCCTTCGGCAGCGTGATGTTTCAGCCCGACAAGGGTCAGCCGGCCATGGCCGACATCGCCACCGACGGCACATTCACGCTCTCGTCGTATGGGCCAAATGACGGCGCCGTCCCGGGCAAGCACAGCGTGAGCGTCTCCTGCTACGAGGGCCACCGTCCCGGCAAGGCCAGCGGCGATTCGCTTGGCAAACTGCTGATCCCGCTCAAGTACACCCGCTTCGGCAGCAGCGGCCTCACGGCCGAGATCCAGGACACCGCGGGGAAAGAGCCTCAGGAGGTCGTTCTCGAACTCACTGGCCCGGCCGTGACGTTCAACTGAAGGCCCGCGCTGCACGCGATTCGCCCGCGGCCTTACGGCCGGTCGGCTTCACGTGAAAACGGCTTCAGCGCTGCGGACGGACATCCTGGCGGCGGGCATTGGTGGCGCAATGCACGTTGCCGTGGTTCTTCTGGTACACGCCGTCGTCGATGAACTCGACGCGGTCGGCACCTGCCGCGAGAAACCGCTCGCGGCAGATCTCTTGCACGCCGCTCGGCATACCGGCTGAGCCGCAGATCACGGTGCCATTCACGACCAGCGCGTTGACGGGATTGCTCCAGAGCGACGAGGCGTCCGTCACGCCGCCGTCGTCGAGCAGGCCCGCGGCGGGCACATCGAAGGCCACGGGCAGCCTGACCACCCGGGTCTCATCGAGGCCGAGCAGAGCGAGCAGGCCGGTCGCACCAGCTTCGCCCGCCTCACCCGCTCGCGGAGCCTTGTCGTCGCCCACAAGCATCGCGTCGATCGCCCGCGCGATCCGGGCATTCGCCTCGCGGCGGCGGCCCGACTGGGGCTCCGCGGCATCTTGATCGCCGAGCAACCGCAGGCCCTCGGCGGGATCGGGCACGAGGATCACGCCGCGGCCGTCTTTCCCGGGCAGAAACGCCACGATCTCGTCGGTGTGCTTGATCAAGAGCCATGATGTGTCGATCCACACCGGCGGCTGGGCACGCTGGGCCGTCAGGAAGGCAACCGCATCCGGGTGAAACGAGCCGCCGGTGAGCCGGTTGCGGCCGTAAATCACGCGGCCCTGCTGGTGCGCCGCCGTTGGGACCGACGCCTCGAGGTTGCCATACCAATCGGCCCAGGCGTCGCCCCCGGCGAGCGGCCGCGGGTTTGCCACCTCGGCCACCGCCACGTCGGGCCCAAGAAGCGTGGGCGGAAAACGGTCGTGCCCGCGGAGGCCGGCGAGCACCACGTGCATCGACGAGTCGGTGGTCGCCGTAGCGGCGATCTCCATCGTGTCTTGCATCCACATCTCGCGCCAGTCCGAGGTTGGATGCGCTACAAGTGGCACGTCGAGGGCCTCCAGGATTTCGCGAAGCCGCGCGACGAAGGCGGCGTTGTCGTAGCGGCCGGTCGCGACAAATGCCTCGTCCACGCGCGCCGTGCCTGGCAGGAGCCGCACCGGCGCCACGCACACAAGGAGATCGTGAAACGCGATCGGGCCATCCGGTCCTTCAAACGTGACGGCCACATTCCCTTGGCCCGTCCATGCCTCGGGCATGCCGGCCCAGTCGCGGGCCTCGACGTGAACCGTCAGGTCGGCCGGCCCGTTCTCAGCCAATGGCCACTCCGCCCGCCCCAGGCCGAGGTGTCGCCAGCCCTCGCCGTCTCGCAGAAAAAACCGCAGCGGCGCGTCGTCCGCCATCACCCGCACCAGCCTCGCGCCGGCAGGGCAGGGGACCACGATCGGAGTGAGATCGCGCTCGTCGGCGGCGCCGTTGACTTGGTCGTCGTCGGCGTCGGGACGGCCGTCGCGGTCGTCGTCGTCGCGGTTGGCGAGCACCGCGATTCCGTCAGCGGGGCAGGAGCGGCCGACGGCCGACAGGATCACACCCGCGGCCATCGCCACGAAGGCGAGCCGTACGACAGCCGGTTTTGCGTGGGACATAGCCGTGGTTTTATCATCCATTCATGATCGAGTCGCCCGCCGCGTTCGTTGCACTGCTCCTGCTGCTCGCTGGCGTATTTCCGGCGGTGGCGGCCCGCTTTCCGGCGCGGGTGTTCGAGGTTCTCCCACCGATCGTGCTCTCCTACGCGGCATCGACGGCGCTTGCCATGGCGGGCTGCTGGCGGTCCACGCCCGAGATCGACGCCGTCAGGTCGACGATCCTCACGCACCTCCTGCCCGCGCTCGTGTTCCTGCTCCTGGTCCGCTGCGACCTGCGGGCCGTCGTGGCCCTCGGCCCCCGCATCCTGCTGGCCGCGTTCTGCTCCACGGTCTCGATCCTCGCGGGCATCGTCGTCGCCTGGATGCTCTGGCGATGGTGGCTGCCGGCCGACGGCTCGCGGGTGCTCGCCTCGATCGGGGCCACGTGGATCGGCGGTACCGCCAATCTCGTGGCGGTGAGCCGCGCGATCGACGCCGAGCCCGACGTCGTGTCGCTCGCGCTGCTCACCGACACCATCTGCTACACGGCGTGGGTGCTCGTGCTCTTCGCCAGCGTGCCCTTCGCGCGTCGCTTCAATCAATGGGCCGGCGCCACGCCGGCAGACGATGTCTCTGGCCACGCCAACCCCACCGCGTCGACGGGAAGGCTCGTTCCCGGCGACGTGCTGGTCTGGCTCGGTATCGGCCTCGTGGTGGGAACGCTCGCCGCCGCCGCGGCGCAGCGGATGCCGCCAGTGGCCTCGTTCACGCCTACCTCGTGGACGCTGATCCTCGCCACGGCCACGGGCTGCGCCGCCGCCCTCACGCCGCTGGCCCGGCTGCCGGGCTCCGACAGCGTGGCCTCGGCGCTCTTGGGGGTGGTGATCGTGACCATGGCGTCGCAGGCCAACGTCGCCGGCCTCGGCCGCGCCCCAGTGTTCGTGGCGGCGGGATTCACGGTCCTCGCCTTCCACGCCGCGGCGATGGTGGCCGCCGCGAAGCTGCTCCGGCTCGACCTCGGCCTGTGCAGCGTTGCGTCGCTGGCCAACGTCGGTGGCGTCGGCTCGGCCCCGATCCTGGCCGCCGCCCACTCCCGGGCGCTCGTTCCCGTGGGGATCCTCCTGGGCCTCCTCGGCTACGTTGTTGGAACCGCGGCGGGCCTCGGCCTCGCGGCACTGCTGCCCGCCCTCGGCTCCGGTGGCCGCTGAGATGGCTTCTCAGTGACACTCGCGCGGGGCAACGGGGACGCCCACGGGCGGAGCCTCTGGGTATGATCACGTCGACCGCCGCTCGCGCTTCTTACCCTTCTCGCTCACCACCGCCATGAAGATCACAGGCTTTCGGTTCGGCCGGCTCCGCGTGCCGCTGAAAACACCGTTCAAGACCTCGACCCGCACGGTCGATGCCATCGACGACATCGTCGTGATGATCGACACCGACGACGGCCATGTGGGCTACGGCAGCGCCGCCGCCACCGCCAGGATCACCGGCGACACCCACGGCGGGATCCTCGATGCGATCCGCCACCACCTGGCGCCGCTGCTGATCGGGGACGATGCCGAGGACCTCCATATCCTTACCGGCCGGATCCGCTCGGCCCTCAAGCGCAACTCGAGCGCGAAGGCGGCCGTGGACATCGCACTCCACGACCTGTTCGGCCAGCGTTACGCGGCTCCCACCTACCGGCTGCTTGGCGGCGGCGAGCCCGCGATCACCACCGACGTCACGATCAGCGTGGACTACATCGACAAGATGGTCGCCGACGCGATCGCGGCGGTGGAACGGGGCTTCGAGGCGCTGAAGATCAAGGTCGGTAAGGATCCGGGCGTGGACGTGGAGCGCGTCAAGGCCGTCCACGCGGCGATCGAAGGGCGGGCCGTGCTCCGGCTCGACGTCAACCAGGGCTGGACGGCGAAGCAGGCGGTTCGGGCGCTGCACCAACTTGAAGACGCCGGCGTTAAGCTCGACATCGTCGAGCAGCCGGTGAAATCATGGGATATCGCCGGCATGCAGTATGTGACCGAGCGGATCGACACGCCCGTCGTCGCCGACGAAAGCGTCACGAGCATCACGGGCGTGGCGGAGATCATCCAGCGGCGAGCGGCCGACATCATCAACATCAAGCTAATGAAGACGGGCGGCCTCACGGATGCCGTGCGGATCGCCGACCTGGCCGCCACCTACGGCGTGGAGTGCATGATCGGCTGCATGCTGGAGGGGGCGATCAGTGTGGCGGCGGCGGCCCACCTCGCCGTCGCGCGAGCCGACGTCATCACGCGGGTGGACCTCGACGGCCCCACACTGGGTCGATTCAACCCCGTGGAAAGCAACGTGTGCTTCGCGGATGCCGAGATTACCATTGGCGACGCCCCCGGCCTGGGCATCACCAAGGTGCACGGCCTCGAACCGATCGACGCCTGATCTCCGTCCCCGGCCCCACCCATGACAGCACTTGCCAAGCTACGCACCGAACGCGGCCGCATGTCGGCGATGGACCGGCGGGTCGCGGACTACATCCTCGCCAACTCGCACCTGCTCCGCGACTACTCTTCGCAGCAGCTGGCCGACGCGCTCAAGATCAGCCAGTCGAGCGTGGTGAAGTTTGCGCAGCGGCTCGGCTACAAGGGCTATCCCGACCTCAAGCTCTCGATCACGGAGGCAGTCGCCCGGGCCTCAGCCGTCGATGACGCCGTTCGCGTTGCCGCGGCCCCCGGCGATGACCCCGACGCCGCCCGGGCCGAAGCGCTCTGGCAGAGCAAGACAGACGCCACCCGCGAGACCCGTGGCCTCGCCCGCGGCGCGGCACTCGCTGAGGCGGCCCGCTGGCTCGCGGAAGCCGAGATGCTCTTTGTGGCCGGCGACGGAATCGACGGCGAGGCAGCCCGCAGCTTTGCCGGACGGATCGCCCTGCTTGGTCACCGGGCGGTCGCCCACAATCAGCCCCACGACCTGCTCGCCAGCCTCTCGGCCGCCACCCCGCGCGACCTTCTGCTGGTGATCTGCGGACACGGCGGCAACGAGTGGATGCGGGCCTGCCGCGAAATGCGGACCGCGGGCGGAAACGTGCTCGTGCTCGCGCGCAAGCCCGGTCGGCTGGCGTCGGCAGCCAACGCCTGCCTCGCGGTTTCGGCGCACGACTCCCAGCCGCACATCGAGGATCTGCTCTACGAGGCCGCCATGCGGCATCTTCTCGACGATCTCTTCCTGCGGGTCATCGCGATGAAGCCGGAGTCGCTTGAGACGTTTGTCGCCAACCGCCGCCGGATGCACGACGACGCCGGCGAGTGACGCGGGAGCGCGTGCCCACGTAGCTCAGGTTGGCAACCTGAGCCCGTTTTGTGCACAGGTTACCAACCTGTGCTACGTGCCTGATGTAGCTCAGGTTGGCAACCTGAGCCCACTGGCGCACAGGTTACCAACCTGTGCTACGTGAAAAACGACGCGGCGGGGCGTCACTTCACGCCGAGCGTTTGCCAGGCGTAGCGAAAGAGATTTCGCGCGTCGGCGTAGCGGGCTTCGGTCGACGTGCTGCCGAGCACGACCACGATCAACCGCCGATCGCCCCTGCGGCCACAGGCTGCCAGGCAGCAGCCCGCGGGCGTGGTCGTGCCCGTCTTGATGCCCTCGTAGCCCTCGATGCCGAGCAGCTTGTTGGTGTTGTTCCAAACGACCTCGCGGCGATAGCCGTCGATGTTGTCGATGGTCGCCGTCCGGCGACGGGTTGCCACGATCTCGCGAAACGCCTGATGCTTCATCGTCTCCCGGGCGAGAGCGGCGATTTCGCTGGCCGTCGAGCCGCAGCCCTCGACCGTGAGCCCGTGAGGATTGCCGTAGGTCGTGCTCCGTAGGCCGAGCGCGGCAGCCCGGGCGTCCATCGCGGCCACAAACCGGCCGAGCGGGTCGCCGGCGCCATCGAGCCGGCCGCCGACGTGCTCCGCGAGCGCGACCGAGGCATCGTTGCCCGAGGGGAGCAAGAGCCCGTAGAGCAGGTCGCCCACGCTCACGCGGTCGCCCGGCCGTAGCTGTGCCATCGAGCCCGTCTCGGTGCCAGCACGGGCAGACACGCTCACCATCTCAGCGAGGAAGCCGGCGTCGGCGGCGGCTCGCTCCAGCACGAGCAGGGCGGTCATCAGTTTCGCGACGCTCGCCTGCTGCCGCTTCGCATCCGCCTCGTGGCCGAGAATCAGGTCACCCGAATCGGCATCGACCACCGCCCACGCCGCGGCCGTGACGACCGGTGGCCCGGCGGGCATGTCGGCCGGCGCGAGTGCCGCCAGCGGCGCAACCGCTTCCGTGCCGCTGACCACCGGCCCGAGCGCCCGCCACGTGGCGGCATCAACCGCTCCCGTCTCCGGCAGACCGACCACCTTCTGAAACGACCGCACGCCGGTCGCCGTCGCCGGCCCAAACTCGCCATCCACGCCGAGCCGCTGCCCCTCCGGAAGCCGCGAGTTGAGACTCCGCTGCAGTTCCTCGACCAGCTTTCCGGAACTGCCGACGGCGAGAGTCCGGGGCTCCATCGGCCGCCCTTCGGGACCGGTCTTCTCGAAGGCGTCGAGGGTGGCCCGGGCAAACTTCGCAATCAGGTCGTCAGCCGGCCCGCCGGGCGCCTTGCGGTCGCGGTTCTCTTTGGTGAGCAGGCAGAAGGCGATCGGACCGGCCGGACCGAGGATCACACCTGCGTCGGTCCGCACGCCCGACACGAGCCCCGTCTTGTGGGCCACCTTCACGCCGCTCGGCATGTCGCGGCTCGCGGTGCCACGGTCTTCGCAGGCCAGCATGTGATCGAGCATCGCCGTGCAGGCTCCCTCCGCCACCACGCCGTCTCGCTCGAGGTCGCGGCCGTGGATCATTCCCATCAGCCTCACCATGTCGGCCGCCGTCGCGTTGCCGAGGCCGAACTCCCGGCTCCGCTCCGGCTCGAGCGACGCCTCCCGCCGGTAGACGAAGGAGTTGAGCCGGATGCCGGGCAAGCCGAGCCGGTCCAGCACCTCGTTGGTCGCCGGCAGGCCAATGCGGCGGATGACGATGTTGGTCGACGTGTTGTCGGATGTCGCCATCATCATCCGGATCGCATCCCGCAGCGTGAACGTCGCCCCCGGCGAGAGCTTGTCGATCACTGCTGATCCGGGCACCACATCGTCGGCCGCGAACGTCACCTGCTCATCGAGCGCCACCCGCCCCTGATGGGCCGCCGCGTAGGCCGCCACCATCACCGGCGCCTTCACGAGGCTCGCGGTCGGCATCGGCCGATCGGCCGACGACGCAAAACCCTTGCCCGTCTCCAAGTGGCGGACCGCAGCGGCCACCACGCCCTCATGCGCCGCAAGCAGCGGCTGCAGTGAGTCGCGGAGCGTCTCTTCCACGTCGTCGGCCTGCACCGTCGCTCCCGGCAGCAGGAGCAGCAGCAACGGCAGCAGTCGCCTCGGCGCGATGGCGTCTTTCGTCGATCCCCACCCTGTCGCCCGCGTCGCGATCATCGCTGCCTCCGGTCCAGTCTCAGGCAAGCGGCAGCGGCCCATCCAACAGCTCCACGCCTGTGCCCGCTCGGTCAGGATATCGCCGCAGGCCGCCTTCGACCACGACGCCCGACGCGATGTCGCTGGCCAGCAGGGCCGCCCCGTCCATGTCCACGAAGTCGAGCTGCGGCACGATCTGAGCGAGCGCCGAGATGCCGACGGACGATTCCGTCATGCAGCCGCACATCACGTCGAGCCCGAGTTCGCGAGCCCGGGCGATCATCCGCCGCGCGGGGGCGAGCCCGCCACACTTCACGAGCTTGACGTTGATGCCGTGAAACCGTCCGGCACACGCGTCAACATCGGCCTCGACGCCACAGCTCTCGTCCGCAAACACGGGCAGGGCCGAATGCCGCCGCACCTCAGCCATGCCGGGGTCCTCGGCGGCCAGCGGCTGTTCGATGAACTCCACGCCCAGATCCGCGAGTGGCCCGGAAAACTCGATCGCCTGCTTCACGCTCCAGCCGCAGTTGGCATCAACGCGAAACGGCTTGTCGGTGTGGCGGCGGAGCTCGCGGACAATCTCCAGGTCGCGATCGGTGCCGAGCTTGATCTTGTAGATCGGCCACTCGGGCACCTCGGCGAGCTTCTGCACCATCCGCTCCGGCGTGTCGATCCCGATCGTGTAGTTGGACGCCGGGCCCGCGGCAGGGTCGAGGCCCCAGAGGCGGTGCAGCGGCTGATCCTGCCGCTTCGCCCAGAGATCGTGGGCCGCCATGTCGAGGGCGCAGCGGCCAAACGTGTCGTCGCCGAGGGCGGAGCCGATCGCGGCGAGAACCACATCGAGGTCGTCTGCCGCCACGCCGCGGAGCAGGGGGGCCGCGGCTGATATCTGCCGGGTCAGCGATTCGACCGTGGCGCCGTAGTAAGGATTGGTCGTCGCCTCGCCGTAGCCGAAGCACCCTCCCTCGTGTAGCTGCACGACCACGGTGTCTTGCACCTCCACGGTGCCCCGCGAGATCGTGAACGGGTGGCGAAGGGGCAGGGCGAATGCACGAACGACGAGATCGATCACGTGCCTCGTCTCCGGGCCGCGAGCGCGAGCACCGCCTCGACGAGGTCGTTGCTGCCGTGCCGGATCGGGTCGGCCACGGGCAGCCCGAGCCGCTGCCGCATCCGCTCCCGCTCCGCGTCGGCTTCCACCGCCGTGAGCCGCCGGCTGTTGATCGCTACGCCGATCACGCGGCCGCCACCGCGAAAGGCCGCCATCCGTTCATAGGCTTCGATCACGCTCTCGAGCGGCGGCAGGGCGATATGGGGCAGGCCCATGTGGTGCGGCCGGCCGGCCTCGTACACGAGGATCATGCCGTGCGGGTCGCAGCCGTGGAGCAGGCCGAGCGACACGCCCGAATACTGCGGGTGCGTGATCGTCGCCTGTCCCTCGACTACCAGCAGTTCGTGGTGCTGGTGGGCAAGGACCTGCTTCTCGACGGCGCCGTTGACGAAGTCGGAGATCACGCGATCGATCGGGCAGCCGTCTCCCTCGATCATGATCCCCGTCTGGCCGGTGGCGATGAACTTGGTGTCGGTGCCGCGGGCTCGGAGCGCCCTCGTAAGCTCCACCGACGTGACCATCTTGCCGACGGAGATGTCTTGGCCGATCGTGAGGATCCGCAGGCACCCCTCGCGGAGGGGCGGGCACTTCGCCACGTCCCGCTCGTCGTTGCGGCGGACGTCGCGAATCTCGACACCCCGGCTCCGGGCCGCCGCGGCAAACTCGGGATCGTCGGCCACGAAGTCGTGCAGCCCCGACACGATCCGCATCCCGCGGCTGATCGCCGCCAGGATCACCGGCCGCCAGGCAGGCGGGATTCGTCCGCCGGGGGGCGCGATGCCGACGAGTAGTTCGTCCGCCGGCCCGGCCTCGTCGAGTGTTGCCACCACGGGGATCGAGCCGCCCACGCCGAACAGGTCGTGGGCCGTGCGGCCCGCCTGCGTCGAGTCGAGGATCGCCGCGATCTCGGGCGTGCGGTAGCGGAGCAGACACGATGCGGTCTTGCCGGCGGCGGGCTCGCTGTGCCCCTCGGTGAGCAGGACGATGCGGCGGGAACGGTCCGGGGAGGTCATCAGATACCGGCGGGGTGGGGGCGGGATTCCACGAATATCCGCTAGGCGTCAGGGCACCGTCAACTCTCGACTGGCCGTACGCCGCGGTTTACAACTTGGCCTTCGTTCTTCCTCCTGCAGGAGCCGCGCGATGACGGGTGGGCAACGCGTGTTTGCGGGGCTGGTCGCCGGCGCCGCAGCGGGATTGGCGCTTGCCCACTTCGCGCCCGACTGGATCGCCCCGGTCGACATGGTCGCCAAGCCGCTCGGCACGCTCTGGCTGCATGCCTTGCAGATGACGGTCGTGCCCTTCGTGCTTTCGCTCATCATCGTGGGCGTGGCCCAGGCGGCCGACGTCGCAGCCGGTGGCCGGATCGCTCGCCGCACGGTGATGTGGATCGTGTTGCTGGCATCGGCTTCGGCGGCCTTCACGGCCGTCGTGGCTCCGGCGCTCTTCGCCGCCTGCCCGCGGAGCGGCGACCTCGTGGCCGCGATCCAGCCGACTGATCCCGTAGCCCCCGCCGCACCGCCGGCGGCAGGTTTCGACCGGATCACCGCGCTGGTGCCAGTGAACGTGGTGGCGGCGGCAGCCCAGGGGGCGATCGCGCCGCTGGTGGTGTTTGCGCTCTGCTTCGCCTTCGCCCTCACGAGGCTGCCGCCATCCCGCCGGGAGCCAGTGATCGCGCTGGCGCACGGTGTTGCCGACGCGATGGTGGTGATCGTCGACTGGGTGCTGCTCGCCGGTCCGCTCGGCGTGTTCGCGCTGATCTTGCCGGTGGCAGCGCGGGCAGGAGCAGGCGTGCTCGGGGCGCTGGGCATCTACGTGGCGGTGCTGATCGCCGTCTACCTGCTGATCACGGCTGCGGTCTACGCCGTGGCCTGCCTTGGCGGCGGCGAGTCGCTCCGCCGGTTTGCGGCGGCCGTGCTGCCGGCGCAGGCTGTGGCAGCGGGCACGCAGAGTTCGCTGGCGAGCATGCCGGCGATGATGAAGGCAACGGCCACGCTCGGCTACCCGGCGCGGGTGGGCGGGCTGGTGCTGCCGCTGGCCGTGTCGCTCTTTCGGATCACGAGTCCGGCACAGTACCTCACCGTGGCGAGTTTTATCGGCTGGGCGCACGGCACGCCCCCGGATCCCTGGTCGCTCGCGCTGGCGGCGGTGCTCGCGGTGGTGATCAGCCTCGGCTCGGTGGGCCTGCCGGGGCAGGCGAGCTTCATGGGCACGACGCTTCCGGTGGTGCAAGCCGCGGGCATGCCGATCGAGCCGCTGGGCCTGTTACTCGCGGTGGATCTGATTCCCGACGTGTTCGCCACCGTCGGCAACGTCACCGGCGATCTCGCCGTGGCCAGCCGTGTGGCCCGCTCTGAAGAAGCCACCGCCGACCGTGGATCCCATCCTCGCCCGACGTGACCGCTGTCGGCGGCCCGGCCTTGATCAGGGCGCGGCCTTTGCGGCCGCCGCAAACTCCTCGGTGGTCACCTCGCGGATCGCGCCGTCCTGAAACATCACCCAGCCTCCCTCCTTCGCGGCCCGCGTCTCAAACGCGAGGATCCGTTTCGACGCCTCGGCTCCGTCCTTGAGCCCCGCGCCCCACACGCAGCTGATGTCGCCGGCAAGGACGAACGGCCCGGCGACCGGATAAAAAGGCTCCAGCGCCGTGAACTCGGCGAGGCTCTTCGGCAGTGTCGCCTTCCCTGCGGCCGCTTGGCGAAAGAGGTCGCGAAGGTTCGTGAGCCCATCGGCGGCTGTCGGCCCGGCCGGTTTCTCTGTCACGGCCTTCTCGGCGGAGCAACCCGTCCCCACCACCAGCAGCACGGTGGCCACAACCGCCGACCGCACGATCCATCCAAGCGTCACCCCAAGCGTCACCCCAAGCGTCACCCCAAGCGTCACCCCAAGCGTCACCATAGAGCGTCTCCTCGCGAACCGGTCCCCGTCGATTCCCGCCTCATCCTCACGGCTCCCGCCGCTGGGCTTCCTCATCAGGGAGCATACCCGCGTCGGCGATGCCCAGGAAGCGGCGCCACGCTCGCGTTGTGGCCGCTGTTTTGTTGACCGTCTGAGTGGCTGTTGATAGTCTCCCTCCACGTTCCACTCAGACCGGCGCGACGCGACGAAACGGCGTGCTCGCCGATGTGATCCGGCCTCTCCTTGACCTTCGCGTGCGAAGTTCATGGGAACTCCGAATGACTCGTGTCGGGTGTGTCTTTCACCGGGGGCTTTTACCGATGACGCTACGGTATGGGTGGTGGCTTTCGGCTGTGCTCGCATGGCTGATGGGCGGCACGTGGGCGACCTCGGCCGATCTGCCGACGCCGCGACGGGAGTTTCGCGCTGCCTGGATCGCCACGGTCGCCAACATCGACTGGCCATCGCAGCCGGGGCTGCCCCCAGAGCGGCAGCGGGCGGAACTCACAGCGCTGCTCGACCGCGCTCGCGCGGTCGGCCTCAACGCGGTGGTGCTGCAGATCAGGCCCTGTGCGGATGCGCTCTACGACTCGCCGCTCGAGCCCTGGTCGGAGTATCTCACCGGCACGATGGGCAAGGCTCCCGACCCACCCTACGACCCGCTCACCTTCGCCATCGACGAGGCCCACGCCCGCGGGCTGGAACTGCACGTCTGGTTCAACCCCTACCGCGTCCGCCATGCCGGCGCCGCCGGGCCCGTGGCCCCGACGCACGCGAGCATCTCGCTTCCCGACGCCGTGCGGCGCTACGGGAAGTTTCTCTGGTTCGATCCCGGCGAGCCGGTGGCCGCCGACCGCTTCATGGAGGTGGTGTGCGATGTCGTCCGTCGCTACGACGTGGACGGTGTCCACATCGATGACTACTTCTACCCATACCCCGTGAAGGAGGACGGTCGAGAGGTGCCCTTTCCCGACGACGAGAGTCACGCGCGGGCGGTGGCCGCCGGCGGCCTCGCTGATCGCTCCGCCTGGCGGCGCGACAACGTCGATCGGCTGGTGTCGCGGCTGTGGCGGGAGGTCAAGGAGATCAAGCCGCACGTGCTCGTGGGCATCAGTCCCTTCGGCATCTGGCGGCCCGGCCATCCGGCCGGCATTCAGGGCCTCGACCAGGTGGCGGCCCTCAACGCCGACCCGCGAAAGTGGCTCCGCGAGGGCTGGCTCGACTATTTGGCGCCGCAGCTCTACTGGCGGATCGACGCTCCCGCGCAGGGCTACGAGAAGCTGCTCGACTGGTGGGCCCAGGAAAACGTTCACGGCCGCGGCCTCTGGCCGGGCAACTACACGTCGCGGGTTCGGAATGATCCCCAGGCGGCGACGTCTCCCACGGTGTGGGAAGCGGAGGAGGTGATCCGGCAGGTGGCGGCGACTCGGGCGCGGGCCGGCGTGGAGGGCAACATTCATTTCAGCATGAAGTCGCTCGCGGAAGACTTCGACGGCGTGGCGACGAAACTGGCGGCGGGGCCCTACGCGGAGCCGGCGCTGGTGCCGGCGATCCGTCCGCCGCAGGGGCCGCTCCCGGCGGCCCCGACCGTCAGCCGCGACGATCATGGAGTCGCGTTCGCCCCCGCCGGCTCAGAGTCGGCATGGCTCTGGGTCGTGCGGACTCGTCGCGGCGACTCCTGGCACACCGAGGTGCTGCCCGGGCGGCGCCGCCGGCACGACCTCGCGGTACCGGCCGACGAGGTCGCCGTCTCGACCGTGGCCCGCGACGGCCGCGAGGGAGCCGTGGCACGCCTCGATGTGGCCACGCCGTGAACACACCCGCGAAACGCCCCGCCGTTTCCGCCGGCCCTTGGTGGTGGGTCCCGACCCTTTACTTCGCCGAGGCCGTGCCGCTGGTGGTGGTCACGTTTCTCACCACGGTGATGTACAAGCGGCTCGACGTCCCGAATCGTGACATCACGCTGATCGCCGGCTGGCTCTATCTGCCTTGGGTGATCAAGCCGCTCTGGAGCATGGTGGTGGAAGGCACGTCCACCCGCCGCCGCTGGACGCTCGCCACCGAGGTGTTCGTCGCAGTCGGCCTGGGTGTGCTTGCGATCGTCGTCGGATGGGCGGAGTCGATCCCTGCCACGATCTTGGTCTTTGCCGCGCTCGCTTTCCTCTCGGCCACGCACGACGTTGCGGCCGACGGCTTCTATCTCGCCGCCCTCAACGATCGGCAGCAGGCGTTCTTCGTCGGAATCCGGGCCACCTCGTACCGGATCGCCAACGTGCTGGGCCGCGGGCTGCTGGTGATGCTGGCCGGCGGGATCGAGACCGCCACCGGCGACGTGCGGGCCGCGTGGCGGTGGGTCTACGCCATCCTAGGCGTCGTCTTCCTGGCGACGGCCGGCTACCACGCGGCGGTCCTGCCCCTCCCGGCGGCCGACCGGCGGCATGAGGGCCCGGTGCTCTCGTTTGCAGCCCTCGGCCAGCCGGTGCTGAGTTTCTTCCGCAAGCCGGGGATCGCGCGGATGCTGGCCTTCCTCTTGCTCTATCGCCTTGCGGAGGCGCAACTCGTCTCGCTCGTGTCGCCGTTCCTGCTCGACGACCGCGGTCGCGGCGGCCTCGGCCTCACCACGTCGGAGGTGGGCTTCGTCTACGGCACGCTCGGGATCGTCATGCTGTCGCTGGGGGGCATCCTCGGCGGAATGCTGGTGGCTCGCGACGGGCTGGGTCGCTGGCTGTGGCCGATGGCACTGGCGATCAACCTCCCGAACCTTGCCTACGTATGGCTCGCCTTCGCACAGCCCGAGAGCCTCTGGGCCATCTCCCTCGCTGTGGGCTTCGAGCAGTTCGGGTACGGCTTCGGCTTCACCGCCTACATGGTTTACTGCATGGTTGTCGCGCGGGGC
>Ga0114971_10001290_pt1 | contig 17042 bp, 15 predicted proteins | sample M_140625_MF_Meta_FD_87320 | JGI IMG/M metagenome (GOLD analysis project Ga0114971, IMG submission 87320) | Freshwater microbial communities from Lake Montjoie, Canada to study carbon cycling - M_140625_MF_MetaG | ecosystem: Environmental > Aquatic > Freshwater > Lake | place: Lake Montjoie...
ACGCTACGGGTCGCGATGGGCCTCTGTTGGTTGGTGATGGTCGCCGGAGAAATGCTTGCTGGAAACACCGGCCTTGGCTACTTGATTCACGATGCCAACAACGGTCTCCGGCTTGATTTGATTGTGGTCGGGATGGTGATGATTGGGCTGCTTGGGATGCTGTGTGACCGCCTTTTGATGTTCTTGACACGGCTGCCGGGAATCCGCTGGGGGTATGACCGATGAGTACTGGGAGTATCCGTATCGAGGGTCTATCGCATTCTTATGGAGCGACAGCTGTCCTCAAAGATATTCACTTGGATGTTTCTCCAGGCGAGTTCGTGGCGATTGTTGGCCCAAGTGGTAGTGGTAAGTCGACCTTGCTGTCGTTGTTGTCGGGCTATTTAAAGCCGACATCGGGCGTGCTAGAGCGTACCGGAACCACGCGGACCGTCCACCAGGCGGATGGCCTTTACCCGTGGCTGACCGTCGAAGGCAATCTTGCGCTTGGTCTCCCAAAGCTGGATGCAGCATCGAAGCGGCGTGCCGTTTCCGACATGGTCGGGCGTATTGGCCTCACAGGGTTTGAGAAGGCATTTCCGCATGCGCTTAGCGGCGGGATGCGTCAGCGTGTTGAAATTGGTCGTGCGCTTTGCGGCGGTACGGATGTGCTGATGCTCGACGAGCCATTTAGCGCACTCGATTACCTGACGCGTTTGAAGATGCGCGGTGAGCTGTGTCGTTTGCTGGAGGACCAGCCGCGGACGGTTATTTTGGTCACCCACGACATTGAGGAAGCGACACAGCTTGCTGACCGTGTGCTGGTGCTCTCTGAGCGGCCGGCATCGATTGTATATGAGCTTAAGATTGATGTTCCCCGTCCACGGGATGTAACCGCACCGGGTGTGGTGGATGCTACCAAGGCGGTTTTAAAAGCGATGGGCTACGAACCGTAGGTTCGCAGCCCGCTTTTTTATCCCAGAGTCGTCGCTTGGCTAGTTTGCTGGGTACTTCCCTGCATCTGCCATATCGACATTTGCGGCCTTGATGTCCTTCGGTACAAACTGGCGATCAACAAACTGTGCCACCGGGATTGGCTTGGAGATGATTTTCGCCTTGACGGCCATTTCGACAATCTTCATCATTTCGTCATCGCCCGGAGTGAGCTGACGGTAGCTGACACGGCCTGGATCATTGAGCACGAACTTGATGAGCTTTTCGTCCTGCTTGTAATAAGGACTTGCGACCTTTGCGGCTTCGTTGCGATGGGTTTCCGCCCATTCGCCAGACTCTGCGATTCCGCGGACAAGGTCTTTAACGACTTGTGGCTCTTTGGCGATGAGCTCATCGGAGACGACTAGCACACACGAAATGAACTGTGGCCAGATGTCCTTTGCTTTATAGAGCACGCGTCCGACGCCGGTGACTTCAGCCTTTGCTGCATGCGGTTCGCCGACAAAGTAGGCATCGATTTTCTTCGCAGCCAGCGCGGATGGCATTTGCGGGGGTGGAAGTTCAATGAAGTTTATGTCCGATTCCGCGAGGCCCTGATCTTCCATTAATTTGCGGATGACAAGGTACTGGTTCGAGAAGCGGCTTGGAATCGCAAAGGTTTTGCCTTTGAGTCCCGTAAGGTCCTTGGATGTGTCTTCCTTGCGAACCATGACGGTGGAGCCATCCCTGTGTCCAAGGTATACGATTTTGCACTTGACGCCCTGCTCTTGGAGCTTTAGTGCAAGAGGCGCAATCATAAAGGTGGCTTGGAGGCGACCGGACTTGAAGGCATTTGCGACATCCGGCCATGCGAGGTACTTTTCGCTCGCGAAGCGGTTGTCTTTGCTGGTGCGGCTGGCGAAGTCGGTCACCGGGCAGGTCAGGTGACAGGTAACGGGGAGAAACCCGACCTTGAGCTCATTCCGTCCATCGGCAGTCTTTGTCAGAACCGGACGTGCTGCCTGTTTTGCAGCGGGGTTGCACCCGGATATGAGTGTGAGCGCAGCAGCGAATGCGATCGGGCGAATGTTCATGGTCGAATAATACCTAGAGGAGCATTCATGTCACGGTTTGCGATGCCCGAACACAGGGATTTTTGCTGACTTAAACTCCGTAGCTTTCTCCGTGATGGATGTGATCAAAGCCATCATCCGGCTTGATTACCAGCTCCGTTTCGATGCGTTTACCTTGAAAGAACGAAGCAGAGCGTGCTGGAATCTCGATGCCACCAAATGTCTGAGCTGTGGCCTTCCAGAGCATCATTGCGATCATCGGACGTGGATCAGGGGTGTGATTCGGCATCCCTGCGTGCCAGAGGCGCATGTCCCGCAGGATGACGGTGCCTGCTTTGACAGACGGTTGAATCGGTGGATGGCTAATGCGATAGCGCTCGAGATCGTGTGGTTTGACGATGCATTCGACATCTCCACCGTACGTGGTGTCCAAATGGGTTGTTGGCCAGAGCTGTGTTGCGCCATTGGTTGCGCTTATGTCGACAACGGGAATGTTTACGACAATTGTGGTGGTTGGTGTGTATTGACCGCCTGCAACGGGATGCGGCATATCGGGATGAACGGGTTGTGTGTGGTCACCAGGGAGGGCAGTATTGCCAGAATAGAAGCTGTTCTTGACAGGACCGCCCAGAATTTCCTCTGCAACGCTGATGATGGTGTCGTTGAACAACACATCTTCAAAGAGGTACGGATCAAAAGGTGGCGGTGCTTGTTGGATATTGCCTTTGTTGAAATTGAATGGCGTGTCGGTCCGTGCCAGGATTTTTTCGACATCTGCCAGCATCACCGCCCGTAAAGCATCGATGTGCGCCGGGTTGATAGCATCTTCAATGATGAGATAGCCATTGGCATTGAAGTCACTTACAGCACGCTGGATGTTCATACGTGCAGTTTACCGATGAGAACGAAGCATTGGAAACTTACAGGGTTTCACAATGTGTCACGCTACAGTGAATTCTTGAATTATTAGTGCACCGGCTTGCGGCAGCACACCCCACAAGGTAACATCTACCCGCATCCAAGTTGAAGCGTGGGTCGTTAGCTCAGTTGGTAGAGCAGCTGACTCTTAATCAGCGGGTCACAGGTTCGAGTCCTTTACGACCCATACACGTTTTCAGGATGTAGAAGCCCCTCTCCGGAGGGGCTTTTTTAGTGCCTGAATACCGACTTACCACAATAGTTACCACAACTGTGGCGCTTCAGGAATTTCCGAATCATCGGGTCAGGGGTGTTTTGGAGGAAAAACCAGCACTTTTTGAGGTTATCTGGTTTGCAGTTTATTCCGATGGTGACTTTCCCCCGCCTAGAAGAAGCTGCTCCATTTGCATTACCTACCACACGAGCATGTTCGCCAACATATGCTGTCTCTGCAACATAGTCGGTATCTTCCGACCACCACCATTAGGATGCCGTTTGAATGCAATAATGCCCCCCTGTTGGTTTCGAAGACGCTAAGGTGTATCAATCAACGCACTAGTCTAACCGGGCCCACATGACCACATTGCAAGCCTAACGTCCACGTCACTGCAGTTTGATTCGTGAGCACAGTAAACGTAACTATTGATATAACGGCTTGACCGTCACCTTACCCACCACCGGTTTGCCACCTGTTGTTGCCGAAACTGTGACAATCTTCTGAATGGTCTACTTAGTCGTCCCGATTGCAAAGGTCGCGGATAATGCGCCCTTTGGCACCGTAACCGTCGCGGGAACGGATACCACCGTTGGAGCATCCACGCTAAGGGTAACCGTCGTATCAACCACGGCTGCCATTGCGAGCGTCACCGTACCCATAGAACTGTTGCCGCTGATTACTGTTGCCGGTGCGATGGTCACATTGGCCACTGCCGTTGGCGTCACCACGAGGGTCGTTGTAACTGGTACGCCATTCGCCGTGACCGTGATCGTGACTGACTTTGCTGCGCCAACGGCAGTCGTGGATGCGGTAAAAGCTGTAGCCGTCTTACCAAGGGCCACAACCTGGCTTAGTCATGGCCAACCGGACACTCTGTATGAGCCATGAAGCGCAGGTTGCGGGAGCGTATGGCTCGGCCTCACCTTGAAACCTAAACTCACGGATGGTTCGATTCTGTCGCGGTCACTAGAACGCCAACGCAGCCAAGCTCCAAATCACCAAACTCCACAATCACGGCATGCCGGCCCTCAGTCTTTGTAATCACGCTCACACGGGACGACAACGCAACTGGCACACGAACTCCGTCCACGTAAATACTCGCCCGAGAGCGAGCACTTACATTTTTGAAGAGCAATACCACCTTCCTGCCAGTCACATTAAACTTTATGCGCTGCCCAACCGTATTCGCCCTAACCATCGTTTCTCCGCCAGAAAGCTTACTAATTACCCATTCCGCAGGATTTTCAGCATGACCTAACACGCCATCCATGGCGCTATAACGCAAAAGTGCAGGCTTAAAAACACCCGTAACATGCATTTCGCTAACATGTAAATGACTCGATTTATCCACGAATAATGCACCAACGGCCAACCCTTCCACACCGGTCTGCGTGCTGTACTCGAAGGTCACAGTATGCGTTCCTGGTTTGAGTTGAACTGCGTTATGAAGGGAAGAAGCCGTCACTTCAAACGTGCTGTCAGCGGAGGGCTGCGCGGGCCCAATCGCATCTTGAAAACTCGGAAGGAACTGTGCACTGCCCCGTAGAGTGTAGCGGAGACGCAAAGTGCCGTGCTCCACCGTCTGGCGCAGTATGGCTAAAGTCGGCCCAGCATGCCCACTAACGACAAATCCATCATCTTGGTTCAGCGCTAAAGTTGTCCTGGATGCCATGTTTATGGTTCCCGTACCATTCGCTGTTCGACTCGGAAACATTGCGTGAAGCCGCCCATCACCATCGACGGCACCAGAGTAGGTCTGTCCCCAAATCCCACTGTGTTCATTTGAAACGTCATCCGCGTGCCAAACTGAACCAGCTTGCTCGATTACCCAAGCGTCAGGGCGGTGCGCATGCTCCAACTTTGCACGAAAGATACACCCCGTGTTGCGATTTAATGCAACAGATGTACTCGGACAGATAAGCCAACCACCCTGTGTATAGGCTGGATAAAACTCTGCTAGTGGCGGATGAAACGTACTTTGTTCCGGATGCAGCATGAGTTGGCGTTCACTATAGGGTCCCTGTGGTTTGGGTCCAGTCATTGCAAAGAGAGCCCACCCCCACGGTGCCCTGTCCATCATCCCAACAATCATCCAATCGTTACGCCGCTTGATTAGCGTTGCAGCATATGTTCGTTTATAGCGTCCGATAAGAGGCTTTAGCTCCATATTGTGTGTGATGGGGGCCAGATCGCGTATCCACGGGCCTTCAGGGTGGACGGCACAAGCGTAGGCAATTCCACCATCCACATTGAAGTTTTCCGTCCCCCAATCGTAAATCATATGATACTTACCGGCATCATAAACGACTGATATATCCGGCGTATGTCCATCTTTGTCAAAGAAGCCTGGATTGCCTTTAAGGACGATTCCAAGGTCTGTCCAGCTTGCACCATCTTGTCGAAGGAGTCTGCAGTGGCTCATGGGTGTTAGATACCCTTCACCGTAAGCGCCAACATAGACATAATGAGCTTTGGATACGGGATCAATGAACAAAAACCCATTCACAGGCCACTTATGGGTTTTTGTCCCGACATAGATGGGATTGTCTTTTGCATGTTCAAAATTGTCCCAGCTGGGGCCACCTAGTACCATGTGTTGAATCCAGCTATCTTTATAACGCAGTCGTGCAAAGTCTATAGATGTGGGTTTCATGACGCCATGGTACTAGTCAAGTGCTTTATTGCCAAAATGGGGGCTTTAGGGGCACCGGGGAATGGATAGTCACGGCAAGTATCCAGAATGATCAGGTTAAGTTGTCCATCAGACGTCTCTAAAGCATCAAGAATGCGTGCTAATGGCATCGCTTCATCCGGTAGATCAGATGCCTTCTCCAAACCGGCAATGTTGACAGGGATCAAGTAATTCTCTCCACCAACGTGTGCGCCATGCCCAGAATAGTAAACGAGCGCTATACAACCTGGAGTTAGCTTGTCGCATAAGGACACAATGGTCAAGGCAACGTTGCGATGTTAATGCTTACTAAGGTGGCCGCTTTGAATCGTTTGAATAATCCTGGTATTGACGGGCAAGTGTTGATGGTCAGCTAATTTAGAGGGTAATCAAGGATATGGTTGCGGCAGTGGGCAATCTGAATACGCATGTAGCAACTAGCCTACTGATAAGCGGGTGTTAGGTTAAAATCTTATGAAGCACATGTCCATGCACATCGGTCAATCGGAAATCCCTTCCTCCAAAACGATAGGTCAGTCTTTCGTGGTTTAGGCCAAGCAGATGCTGAACTGTCGCCCAAAGATCGTACACAGTACTGACGTCCTCAACCGCGTGATATCCAAGTTCATCAGTAGCACCGTAGACGGTGCCCCCCTTGATGCCGCCTCCTGCTAACCAAACACTGAAACCAAATGGGTTGTGGTCGCGACCATCACCAGATTGGGCAAAAGGAGTACGACCAAACTCGCCTGCCCAAACAATAAGCGTCTCATCAAATAACCCACGTGCCTTCAGATCTTTGATGAGACCAGCAATAGGTTGATCGACTTGGAATGCCATTTCTGAGTGACCGGCCTTTAGAACTCCATGTTGATCCCATGGATTTCCAATTTGACCGGCATCAGACGGCCGAGGCAAGCAAGTCAGTTCTATAAAGCGAACACCACGCTCTACAAGCCGTCGTGCCAGTAGGCACTGGCGCCCATACTCAGCCTTTTCTCGGACTGGAGAATCCATCCCGTAAAGTGTTTTTGTAGCATCAGTCTCACCCCGCAGATCAACCAGATCCGGTACTGCTGACTGCATCCGGTAGGCGATTTCGTAGTTACGTATGGCAGATTCAACCTGCTCGTCACCTTTCAGCTGTGTTAGGTGACTTTGATCCATGCGGTTGATAAAACCTAGACGTTTGCGCTGGCGACTATCCGTTTCCCGTGGAGTGATATTGGCAACGGCCTCCTGCTGGGTTGGATCGAGAAAGGATGCTTGATAGACAGCGGGCAGAAAGCCATTCCCATAGATACCAACTCCTCCAAGCGGTGCGCCTCCGCTGGCGAGTACAACGAAACCGGGAAGGTTTTGATTTACACTACCAAGCCCATACGTCATCCACGCACCTGCACTAGGAAAACCGGCAAGTGAGAAGCCAGTGTGCATAAAGTAATTCGCCTGGGCGTGTTCATTACCCACGCTTGTCATGGAGCGAATGACCGCAAGATCATCCGCACATCCGCCAATATGTGGAAACAAGTCACTGACGGGCAAGCCACTCTTTCCATATCGACGGAATTCCCAAGGACTGGCCATAATATTGCCAATTTCGTTGAACATGGTGGGGCGAACTGGAACGGGCATCGGCTTACCATGATCACGTTTGAGGAGAGGTTTAGGATCAAATGTGTCTACATGAGAAACTCCACCCGACATGAAACAGAAGATGACACTCTTTACTTTTGGCTTGAAGTGCGGTTGACGGGGGGCGAAAGGGCTAGCCTGACCCGCACCATCCGCACCAGAACGTTCCGCTAAAAGACCAGATAAGGCCAATAATCCGAAACCAGTCGAGCACTTCGTCAGCATGTCACGGCGTGAAACGGAAGGAGGTGATAGCGATGTAAGCCGTTCAGTTAACATAAATAAACTCCTTCAAGCAAAAGAGTGCCTGTGCAAAGTCCTGCCAGACCAGTTCACTCTTATCTAGAAAGTCGATTTGTACTGCGTGTTCTGTTGCAAGCTCATGGAGATATTGTTTGGCCATTATCACTTCATCCGCCTTCGCATTTCGTCCAAACGCAGTTGTGAACATCTGACGGATCCGCTCATCTACGGTCCGCCCCTCTGCGATCAGTTTTTGCGCCCATTTTTTGGATTGATCGATGACAAACGGGTCATTGAGCATAGTGAGGGACTGTGCCGGAACATTTGTCGTATCCCTTTTGCCACGTGTACTCGTCGGCTTTGGTGCATCGAAGGCCTCGAGGAAAGGATTCGACGCGTTCCTGCGGATGCGTTGATACAGACTGCGCCGCCGCTGTCCGTCGAGTGGTCCCTTCGGTCCACCCCCCTCCGTCTTTCCAACATAGTAAACATCAACCCCAGGTCCGTACATGCTCAAATCAAGTTGACCTGAAACAGCAAGTACAGAGTCACGTATTACTTCTGCATCCAATCGCCGCACGCGTGCGTGTGACAACAGCACATTAGCGGGATCACGTTTCTGGGCTGAGACCGAACTGACTGCTGTTTGCTGGAAGGCACGTGACATCACCAGGAACCGGATGGTTTCCTTTATTGACCAGCCCTTTAGTATGAAACGATTGGCAAGATAGTCCAGCAATTCCGGGTGTGACGGTTTCTCGCCGAGCCGACCAAAGTTATCGACAGTCGTAACCAAACCTCGTCCGAAAACGTGATGCCAAATTCGGTTGACCATTACGCGTGCTGTCAGTGGATTCTTTGGGCTTGCCACTACATTGGCAAGCTCCTTCCGACCACTGAGAGTCGTTTGGAATGCCTTGCCACCAAATGCTTCAAGGAACCGGCGCGGAACGGTTTTCCCAAGCTGTGTAATCTGCCCACGAACAAACACTGGCTGGTCAAATCCAGCCGCTTCGTGCACTCCAGGAGCCCTGCGTGGAACTGGAATTTCAGCCTCAAGTCCTCGATAAGTTGCAACTGCAGTCTTTAACGCTGGAAGATGTTGCAACGATGTAGGAAGCAAGTCGTGTCGAACGAAGTAATCAAGGAATGACTCCTCTTCATCTGTTAGTCTTCCGTCCATCCAATGCACGATAGCAGTTTTCAATCGCTCGCCATAGAGTTTGGCAAGGATTTCTGCAGATTGAGGTGTTGTTTGGCCAGCCATAAAATAAGCAGCCGGCACCATCGTTTCCTTCGGCACATCCGGGCCATTATGAAAAACGACTTCTGCTGCCCCAAAGTAAGCTCTACCTTCGGCGCCAGAGCGGGATCCCGTGGGAGAATCGTCGGCTGTCAGAAATTCCAAATACGCATTCGCGCCTTTACGGTATGCCGTGTCCAGCCGTGACCACTTCATTTCATTAGTGGTCAATCCAGTTGACGGATACAGACCGCCATTGCCAATCACATAGTTTTCCACAACAAGTCTTGCGAAGCTGTTATCTCCAAGCGCTCGGACACTGATATTGTCTGTGGTGACTCTAAAGCGTGGCGATGTAAACACACCATTTTGCTTGCTGGTTAGTGCATTAGTGAAAACGCCTGCAGGGTACAGGCCCTGTAGTACCCGGTCCCCCGTGACATCGACGCTAAAGTCTCCGGATAGTGCACCGGCACCGCTACCGGTCATGAACCAGTGACCAGCGTTGTCACCGCGAAGATTCCATGTTTCGGTGAACTTAGTCCGATTAAACTCGCGGCGGGACTCCATCTCACGTTGCCAAAATGTCGAAAGGTCGTTCCACCCCTTAGTAAATGCGTCACCCCGTAATCCTGCCAACTTCGCCCACGGGTGCAGTGGATTGGCGTTGTTAACGGAGGCATCCGCGAGTGCAGATTTCCATGTTTCTGTGGACATGAGTGTTGACTGCTTTGACAGCAACGACTGGAGGTTCTCAAGGTCCCTTTGTAGCAACGAGCGTTTCTCACGCTCTGCAAGGGTCAAAGAAATGCTCAGTGTTTCGGGTGCGATAGCTACTGTACCTGAGCGAAAGGATGCTAAAACTTCATCCTGTGTCAGTGCGCGATCATATAAGCGTGCTTCCTCAACCTCACCAACAAGGGAGGTTACCCCTGGCGCAAGGTGGCGTTTCCCGAGGAGTATACGCGCGCTAGCAGCGGCAAACGTGGTTAGTGTTCCCTGTTTATATGGAGTACCGTAGACAAGACCATTGCGGTAGATGGTGATTGTGTTATCACCGCCATAAACGATAGCCAGATGCACCAACTCTCCTGGTTTTACGGTCTCTGCGGGGCCGCCAGCATCGGTCGTACGCCGGAAGAAATCACTTCCAGCAACCCAATGTGCAGGTTCTCGTTCTCCGAAAACGATGGAGTCAAACACCTCACTGTCGGGGGTCTGCAACGTTAGTGCACCACCACCTCTTTGTTCAAGTCCTTCAAGCGTCACCCACGCCTCCAAGGTCTTTTCTCGTACGGTTACAGTCAGCGGCTCAGTGACTACCCACGCATCTTTTCCTGACAGAATCAGTCTTCCTCCGCGTACCTTTGCAGCGCCGTGTGCTTTACCGTGCATGTTGCCACGTGAGTCCCGTAGGTCTCCTTCAAAACCCCATCGGGCTAGCGGTGTTGGTACCCCCTTGGAAAACTCAAATCCACGTTGCCTGCTAAGGTCGGTACGGGCACGAAATTCAAGATCTGCAATCTCATCGTTTAGCCTATGAATACCGGTTTCAAGACGCTCTCTTTCAGCTCGTTGGGTAGCCTGATTAAGTAGGTTACTTGGCAAGCTCTCTACTTCCATTTCCCACGCATGCCCCAACCCAGCCTTGATTTCCTTCTTGAGTGATGCAAGTGAGGCCCTGTTCGTCTGTTTTATGGATGGCATATCCACAACGACCTGACCTTGGCGACTACTTGCGAAAACGCCGTATAGGGCATAGAAATCGTTTTGACTAATGGGATCAAACTTGTGGTTGTGGCAGCGAGCGCAGGAAACGGTGAGCCCTAGAAATGTTTTGGAAAATACGTCAATTTGGTTGTCCACAACCTTGACCTGATCATCAAGTGCATCTACAGGAACGTAGCCAAACTCGACCATCCGGTAATGAGCCGTTCCCAGGATGGATTCATTTAAGCGTTCGGCGGCAGAAATCCTCGGATTGGGCAGAAGATCGCCTGCGATATGCTCCCGGACGAGCTGGTCGTAAGGTACATCGTTGTTAAAAGCACGAATAAGATAATCACGATATCGCCACGCCATCGGGAGCTCGGGATCTCCTTGGCTGCCGTGCGATTCGCTATAACGTACAAGGTCCATCCAATGCCTTGCCCAGCGCTCTCCGAATCGAGGGCTAGCCAGCAAGCGGTCGACGACCTTCCCGTAGGCGTTGGGTGAGGTATCCTGGGAAAATGCACGAACTTCATTCAAGGTTGGTGTCAAACCGGTCAATAAGAAGCTAACCCGTCTCAGAAGAGTTTCACGGCTGGCAGCGGAGGATGGCTCCAGAGCGCGCTTCTCCATGGCAGAGTAGAGAAAGCGGTCAACCGGGTGGGTGGACCATACTTTGTTCTTGACGATCGGGACAATCGCGTTTTGCAGCGGCTGGAAGCTCCACCACTGCTTACGTGCTTGAAGGACCGCGTCCCAGTTCCCAACACTTGTTTTGGTATCGACGCTCGGGCGTTCACGCGGATCATTGGCACCACGATTTATCCAAGTCACAAAATCAGCAATCACTGAATCTGGCAGTCGGGGGCGATTCTTCGGCATTACAGCATAAGGAATCTCGTGCCGAATACTCTTTATAAGCAGGCTATTCTTCGCATTCCCAGCCACAACAGCAGGTCCAGAAGCTCCACCCTTGAACAATCCGCCCCGGAAATCCAGACGAAAACCACCTTTTTGCTGGGTTGGCCCATGGCATTCATAGCATTCGTTGACTAAAACGGGTCGAATCCGCAGCTCAAAAAAATCATCTCGGCCCAGCGGTGGTGCAGGCTGTGCACTGGATAGGGACAGTACCGCTACGCACAGTGTGCTCACTATGGCACCGAGACACAACCTTTTCTGTTTGCTACGGTGGTCTGTGTTGTACAAAGTCGATTTCCTAACCTTATGCCATATAGCGCAAAGTATAACCGTTTCTTCCAAAACAAAGATTTGACAGTTACACCGTCTACAGAAGCAGTTGAATCGAGTGATTTTGACCTCTCAACCAACTCAAACAAAATCACTCAGAACGCGCTTATTAGTGACATCCTACACGACACCGTAATTCACAGCCTGTTGCTTTACACGCACGCCTGCCATAGGATTCCAGTCATTAAAGAAAAGACTTGAAGCAGTAGTGGGGCTACTCAATTAATTCACGATGGATCCAAAAATAGGACACGTAATTTTGATTGCCGGTCATGCACTATGGCAAATATCGCGGAAACTCTCAACAGAACAGAAACAAACCACTTGGATTCAAGTTGACAGTAAGACTTCTCCAATGTCCAAGTGTGGAATCTGCTAATCTCGCTATGATGTTGGTGGCTGTCAAGAACCCATAGAGTATGCTGGCTCCGGCCAGTGTGACAGGTTTTGTTCAAAAGTAACCCGTCTACCCACGAAATGACTCGGTATCAGGCTTCTATCAGGAGTCAAGATAATAATGGCGACGGTTGGGAATGTGTGGGGTTTGGGTTTGGCCGCTCTAACGATTCGATGATTTGGCTAATCAGCTAGGCACAAGCTCTCTTCGCTGCCTTTCAAACCAAACAACAGTGGTAAGTCGAACATCACTTACCACAATTGATGCGAATAGCCGCTTGAAACGATTTGGATTATCTCCAAAAACCGCATCAATAACACCCTTCCAAACTTACCTGAGCACTTTTCCTAATCAGCGGGTCGCGGGTTCAAATCCCTCACGACCCATCTAATCTTCTAGGAAGTAGGAGCCCCTCTTCGGAGGGGCTTTTTTGTCGCCTGACTGCGCCCGTACCGCAATAAATACCGCAACTGTGGCGTTTCAGGAATTTCCGAATCAGCGGGTCAGGGGTAAAGTGCCTCTATGCAACCGCCCATAAAACGAGCTGCCAAACAGCCCGCAAAATTAAAGAATTGTACTGTTGCACGTGAACAACCGATTCGGGAGCGCATTCTCAACCGCACCTTCCCTTCCATCTTTCAAGCCTGGAACGCGGCGGAAATCCCGGGTGAGGAAAAGTGGACCAGTGTTGCCCGCCATGACATCGTCTTTCATGCCCCCGATTACTTTGGTCTCCGCTGGGCTGGCCGCTATCCGGGACTTGCAACGACCTTCACGCCAGACAGTATCCAGGCCGCAGTACGTACACGCAAACTGCTTCTGGAACGCAATCCCAACATCGTGCTGCTTGCCGAGCTCCGCTACCGAGATGCGCACAGCTCCCACATTCCAGATGGCCACACATGGTGGATGACAAAGAATGGGAAACCGGTCATCGGATGGGAGGAAGGTGGCTACTTCCTCCTGGATTTTGCCAATCCTGCCTATCAGGATCACATCGCACTTCAAGCTAAAACAGTAATGGCAACGGGTGCTGTTGATGGCATTATGCTGGACTGGTGGGATGACGATGATGATCGGATTTCACTGCTCCAGAACATCCGAAAGGTCATCGGCAACGATGCACTAATCCTTGTCAATGCCAATGACCGAAAGGTCCCCCGCACCGCAAAGCTCATCAATGGCCTGTTTATGGAATGCTACCGATCTGCCACACCGACAGACTGGGAACGTATCAAGGAGACGCTTGTCTGGGCGGAAGCGTATGTGCAGCGCCCGCGCATCAACTGTATCGAAACATGGTTTGAGAAATCCCGAAGCGATTATGCCTTAATGCGTGCGACAACGACACTAGCATTGACGATGTCCGATGGCTACTGCCTGTTCTCAGATCCGAATCCACTTCCGACACCAGATCATCTGCATAACTGGTATCCGTTTTGGGATTGTGAACTCGGCAAACCAATGGAGAAGGGCCGCAATCTACCTGATGGCAGCTTTCAGCGACGATTTAATAATGGTCTCGCGGTTTACAATCCTCTGGGAAACAAGAAGGTCACCATCGTATTGACTGAGATTTGGAAAGCTGTATCGACAGGTGCTCTGGGTAAGCGGTTTATTGTTTCCGCCGGGGATGGTGATATCTTTCTGCGAATTACACCAAACGCGTGAAGCACCAGCCAATGCTAATGCTCGTCCTGCTCCTCCGGGAAGACTTCAACTTCCCAGCCATCGTAAATGCCTCCCGCTTCGGCCAACAACGCAGTGAACACACCGCGAAGCTCGCTGATAATGTAGCAGTCGACAACCATTAATTTGGTCGCCGTCACAAGCCATTCCGACTTTTTAAACAAACGGACAACGATGTTTGGTTTTAGCTCAGTGACATCACATTCGTAGCCATCATCGGTGAGGCGCGCAGCAAGCAAATCCGCTCCGGCACTCGCATGGAACACAAAATGAAAGCGTGTCTCACGCGGGCGGGCAAGATCCACCCCCACATCAGCAAGCTCATCCAACAGGGCATTATCCGCCTCTCGGTCATCCATTCCATCCGCCTCCCGCACATCACTCAACCGTGTCCGATTACGCAATCCAACAATAGCCGCCCTTGTCCGTAACTGCTACCCTTTTACGAAACGAATCACTACGGGTTTACAGCAGATGCAAGGAAGCGTACATTACACGTATGCAAACTCAGTTAGAAATGACCCGTAGTGCAGTTACGGCTCTCGAACAAGCCGACCGCAACCTAAATACTACCTATAAACAGTTGCAAGTTAAGCTTGACAAACAGAGTCGTGCAAAGCTCCTAACCGCGCAGCGAGCGTGGCTTGCTTATCGGGATGCCGATGCGTTACTCACAGGCGATATTGATGCGCGTGGTGGATCGATGCAGGGGATGCTGGTGGCGCTTCGCAAGCGTGAGCTTACGATTTCCCGAACGGCGGATTTCAAGCGGATGATCGAGCACATCGCCGGGAGATAGCGATGTCCAATGCTCCGCAATTGTTTGCGACGTGTGATTACAACGCTCCCCTTTCACCCGAATCTTTCTCGTGGCTTTGCAAGGCGCTCAAAGTTCGAGAAAAGGCACACGTCGTAGATCTTGGGTGTGGCTGGGGACAGCTGCTCATCGACATCGTGATGCACCTACCGCAAAGCACAGGGACCGGTTACGACAGTGACCAGCTCCTGATTGAGCACGCTACTGCAAGGGCGTCAACGTTTGCCATCGAAGACCGAATCACATTTTCAGTTGCTGACTGTACAACGGTCACGGAACCCTGTGATGTGCTGATTTGCATGGGGTCTACACATGCATGGGATACTCTGGAGAGAGGCCTTGACGCCTTCTACCAACTTTTGAAGCTGGAAGGATGCCTGATAATTGGGGTGCCTTTCTGGGAAAATCCGCCATCTGATGCAGCATGTGAAGCGCTAGGAACATCGCCGGAAGGCTTGCCCTCTGAGAGGAGTCTTCGCACATTGACAACCGATTCAGGCTTTGCCATCAACGGTTTTCGGGCATCCACACTCGCTGAATGGGATGCCTTTGAGATTGCCTGGTGTGCATCCAGGGTGATTTGGCTCAGAGAGAACGCAAACCACCCTGACTTTGCGAGATACGCGGAGCTGCTGGAGAAACACCGTGCGATGTGGCTGGATGGCTACCGGACATATCTCGGTTTCGCGGTCATCGTGGCAACAAAGCAGTCCTCTACACTTACCGCCGGCTAATCCATTCGAGGTCTACCCCCTCCGCGTAAATCCTCTCCTGCAGCTGGCCGACATGGATGCCTAAGTGCCGCAGATTCAACAGGATGTGGTCAAGTTTGGGGATGCTATACCAATGGAAGCCAGATGACTCGGCGTCAAAGTCGATCGCTGACAAGCGGTCCGCAACGGCATCGGATACTGACTGGATGTACACCACTAAATCGCCTTTTGTATAGGCAACCACGGGAGTATTGTCTTTCCCCCACAAGGATGCTGCAATGTCAAAATGCTTTTCCCATGCCACGAAATCGTGCTCGGTTGGCATCAAGTAGAGATGCGTATAAAACGCAGCATGGTAAGCAATACGCCAAAATGGCCGCTCAGGTCCACCGCTCTCCCAAAGGGAGTCTGGGCAGCGTTCAACGCACTGAAGCAGCATCCCAAGGGTCGCTCGGTACTGGCCAGCAAGGGCATTCTTTAAGTCCATGTCACCCATTACCCCGTTTGTAAAGCCATCGGTTCCCGTGAATACTTTGTGTTGTATAACGAAAATATGGAAGAAAAGAACATCCCCCACCCGCCAATCGTCGACCGCGCAGCGTTTGATGATGCCCGTGCAGCTCTCCTCGCCGAAGAGAAGTGGCTGACAAAGCAGAAGGATCGTATTAATGCGCTACGTCGTCGGCTTCCGATGGTCAAGATGGAGAAAGACTACCGGTTTCAGGGCCCGGATGGCGATATGTCCTTCGCGGGCCTCTTCGATGGCACCCACCAGCTGATCATTTACCACTTCATGTTTGGGCCGACACAAGAAGTCGGATGCCCCGTGTGTACAGGCTATATGAAGGAGCTTGGCGATCTTTCAATGCTTCGCAATTGGGATGCCCGCTTCATTACGGTCGGACGTGCGCCCTATGCAAAGCTCGCTGAACACCGTGAAGCCAGCGGCTTTCACATCCCGTTTTACTCATCCCTTGGCAGCGACTTCAACTTCGACTTCGAAGTCTCGGATGAGCGTGGCGAGGGCCAGGGAATTAGCGTGTTCTTCCGTATCGGGGAGGATGTCTACCTCACGTACTTCGCCCGTCAACGCGGCGTCGAAGGGCTTGTCAGCTACGATGCGCTTTTGGATATCACTCCGTTTGGCCGCCAGTTGGATTTCGAGGACTCGCCTCCCGGCTGGCCACAGCGTCCGACGTACGGTTAAAAACACAAACCCTCCACCGTTCTGGTTGGAGGGTTTTGTTTTTGATTTTCAGCCACCTGCGGACAAAAGTGCTGTCGTCAACATGATGACCATATCGCTATGCTAATTCGCTTTACTTATAGCCATCCGGGCTTACGTAGGACTTGCCAAATGTCTCTTTGTAGACATTTACGGCTTCATCCTCCGATGGCAATCGCAGCGTATCCGTAAACCGGTTCATAAACGCAAAGCGGCAAACTTGGTAGAGGACATCGTATGCGAGCGCCCCAGGGAAGTGCGCAGCCAGTGCGACACGGTCTGCTTCTGTAACCGATGCCGGCGTTGATGTCAGCTTGCGCGCAAACAC
>Ga0114971_10001291_pt1 | contig 17041 bp, 9 predicted proteins | sample M_140625_MF_Meta_FD_87320 | JGI IMG/M metagenome (GOLD analysis project Ga0114971, IMG submission 87320) | Freshwater microbial communities from Lake Montjoie, Canada to study carbon cycling - M_140625_MF_MetaG | ecosystem: Environmental > Aquatic > Freshwater > Lake | place: Lake Montjoie...
AATTAGAAAGTTAGGTTAGTACAGTTTAGCACCGTTTAATTAAATCCAAAAAAAAATATGATAGAAATTCAAGAGAGTGCTGAATGGCTCAGCAAAAGGGGAGTAGGGCAGGTAGATGTGGGGATTGTTTTAGGGACTGGTCTGCATGGACTTGCTAGCAAGATAACCGTGCTGAAGGAATTTAGCTATAGCATGATTCCGAACTTCCCCATTGCGACTGTGGAATTTCATTTTGGGAAATTGATTTATGGTGAATTGAATGGAAAAAAGGTTCTCGCCTGCGTAGGACGATTTCACCATTACGAGGGATATTCGATGGATGAAGTGGTATTGCCCGTTCGTGTTATGAAATTACTTGGAGCGAAAGCCATACTCCTTTCTAATGCAGCAGGGGCATTGAATCCTGATTTTGCCTTGGGTTCTCTCATGCTCATCGAAGATCACATTAATTTACAGCCCGAGAATCCGCTTCGCGGTCCGAATCATGACGAGCTAGGAGTTCGTTTTCCAGACATGCTTGAACCCTATAGTATAAAGTTGAACAATCTTCTGAAGGACATAGCCGCTGAGAAAGGGATTGTTCTCAACGAAGGTGTATATGCCTCTGTTCCCGGTCCCAATTTGGAAACCCGCGCGGAATATCGTTTTCTTCGCACCATTGGGGCAGACGCGGTGGGTATGAGCACCGTTCCTGAAGTTATAGCTTGTGTGCACATGGGTGTTCCGTGCTGTGCGATAAGCATACTAACCGATGCCTGTGATCCAGCTCGTTTAAAGAAAACAAGTATTCAAGAAATTATTGCCATAGCTGAAAGCAATGAAGCTTATTTAACAGATTTGTATTCAGAGCTAGTAGCTCGAATATAGTTTTCAATAATTCGATAATTTTTTTTACACAGCCCGTATTGTTATATCGGGCTTTGTTGTATTTTCCCCTTCGAAATTTTGAAAACCAATTAACCATTATGAAAAAACTCTACGTTTTAGCTCTTGCGATAGCAACGTTTGCTTCCGCATCTGCACAGACCTTCACAGCGGGAACGCTTCCAGGGTCTTATTACAGCGGAGGTGTTACAGGCGTTTGGGATATGAACAAAGATGGATTAAACGACATCGTTGTTCTTGACCAAAGTAAAACACTTCGCATTTTATACCAACAAGCGAACGGTTCTTTCACGCAAGTGAATGCCGGTACTCAATTGGGTGCTTCTCAGTGGGGAATGACTGTGGGTGATATTGACAACGACGGTTACGGTGACGTAATATGTGGTGGTGGTTATGATAACCTTCACGTATACAACATTGACGCGGCAGGTACTGCTGTTGAATCAACACTTCCAGTTGGAATTTTCACTCAGGCTTGTACGCTTGGTGACATGGACAACGACGGATGGTTGGATTTTTTCGCTTGTCACGATGATGGTGCTTCTAATATGTGGAGAAACGATGGTGCAGGTAATATGGTTCACCAGGCTAACTCCATTATGTTAGACGGCGCAGGTAACGTAGTTTTAGACTACAACCTATACGCTGGCAACTATCCTGGAACATCTGACCCGTTAATGTCTGGTAACTACGGAAACGAGTTTTCTGACTTTGACCGTGATGGTGACCTTGACTTATTGGTTGCTAAATGCCGTCAAGCGTCAAACGATCCTTTGGACAAGCGTCGCACAAACATACTTTTCGTTAACGACGGAAACAATGTATTTCATGAAGATGCTGCAGCTCGCGGTCTAGTGAACTTGCAACAATCATGGACTGGAACTTTCGGAGATATCGATAACGACGGTGACTTTGATTGTATGATGACTACGCACAGCGCTACCTTGAAAATTTACGAGAACAATGGCTTAGGATATTTCACAGATATCACAGCAGGTTCAGGATTAGACAATGTGTCTGGATTCTTTATGCAGGCTCAAATGACTGACTTCGACAACGATGGTTTCATTGATATTATTTATGCAGGTGGAACTTTCGGGTACTTGCACAATAACGGAAATCACACGTTTACTTCAATGACAAACTCATTCAACAACCCACAAACCATGCATGGTTTCGGATTGGGTGATTTGAATAACGACGGGTTTGTTGACGTTTACGCTGGTTATGGAAACTCAAACGGTTATGTAACTCCAAGTAACGTTGCTGATCGTCTTCAAATTAACGGTGGAAACAACAACCATTGGGTTGGATTCAATTTGGAAGGAGTAATTTCAAACAAAAATGCAGTAGGTGCTCTTGTTGAAATTCACGGTCCATGGGGAACACAGGTTCGTGAGGTTCGTTCTGGTGTGAGCTACGGTATTACCAACTCAAACATCTTGAACTTCGGTATTGGTTCTGCTACTTCTATCGATTACGCTATCATTCACTGGCCCGCTGGTGGAATGAAGGTAATTACAAATCCAGCTGTTGATCAATACCACAACTTTGTAGAGGTTGATTGTACTGCTCCAGTTGCTTCAATTACTGCTGGAGGTAACACACAATTGTGCGTAGGTCAGACGGTAAACTTAACAGCTACTGCAACTGGAAGCAACTTCATTTGGAGCAACGGTGCAACAACCAACACAATCACTGTAGGTGACGCTGGATTGTACACTGCAATTGCTTACGATGCAAACGGATGTGCAGGAAACTCTAACGCAATTACTGTTGCTGTTAACACAACCGTTTCTACACCAACAGTTACTGTGGCTGGTGCTCTTGATTTCTGTCAAGGATTATCAGTTCAGTTAACCGCTTCTACAGGTGCTAGCTACTTGTGGAGCAACGGTGCAACGTCTCAAACAATTGATGCGACTTTACCAGGTGACTACACTGTGCAAGTTGAAGGTGGTTGTGGAATGGCTATGTCTGCTGCAACAACGGTTGTAGTTTATGCTGCTCCGGCTGCACCAACATCTGCGGATGTTACAATAGGTGCTACTGGTTTAACAGCTGATTTAACAGCTACAGGAACTAACCTTCAGTGGTACGACGTTGCAACTGGAGGATCTCCAATCGCAACAGGTTCAACATTTACTACCCCAACAATCACAACTTCTCCAACTTCATTTTGGGTTGAAGATGTTGCAACATACGGCGGTGCTGTAGGAGTTGGTGGTAAGACAGCGAACGACGCTTTAAATGGCGCTTACTTCACAAATACACCAACAAACTTTAATAAGTTCAATGCTTTGGAAGATGTTATTTTGGATAGCGTTTATGTTTATTCAAATGCACAAGGTCTTCGTACAATTGAAGTGGTTGACGCTAACTTAACTGTTATTGCAACTGCAACTGTTGACATTCCTAACGGAGAGTCATTTGTTCCTTTGAACTTCTTTGTTCCTGCTGGAACAGGCTACGGTTTGAGAACCTCTACCGCTAACCCTGGATTGTGGAGAGACCGCGACATTTCTGTTGCTTCTCCTTACCAATATCCATATGATGTTAACGGATTAATCAGCGTAACAGGCACTACAGTTACCAACGGTAACCAAAACCAAGACGGTGACAACTACCATTACTTCTTCTACAACTGGCACGCACATACTCCTTCTTTCGACTGTCCTGGTCCAAGAGAAGAAGTTGTTATCTCAATCGTTGGAGTTGAAGAATTAGAGACTATTTCTAACGTAGTTGTATTCCCAAATCCTGCTACTGACCACTTGACTGTTCGCTTGAACAGCACAAAGGGCGGTGCAATGAATGTAAATCTTATCGATGCAGTAGGTAAAATGGTTCAAGCTAATCAAGTTACTGTAAGCACAGGAACTCAAAATATTGAGCTTAACCTAAACGGTATTGCTCCAGGCATCTATGAATTACAAATGGTGAAAGATGGCAAAGCATCTTCTTCACGTATCGTAATTCGCTAAGAGACTTTTTAGCAGAGGAGAAGGGGCCGAGCAATCGGCCCCTTTTTTATTTGTCAGTGTTCGCTGACAGGTTGTCTTAAAGCCGCAAGTGGCATATTGGTTGAAAGGGCCTGCGAAAATTATCACACTATGAGACAAGGAAATATTTCAGTTCAAACCGAAAACATTTTTCCCATTATTAAAAAATTCTTGTATTCAGATCACGAGATCTTTTTACGTGAACTCGTAAGTAACGCAGTAGATGCCTGTCAAAAGGCAAAAACATTGAGTAGCCTTGGCGAATTGAAGGAAGGAGCAGAGAACTATCGTGTTGAAGTTATATTGAATGAAACAGACAAAACACTTACCATTCGAGACAATGGAGTGGGTATGTCGGAAGAGGAAGTTGACAAGTACATCAATCAAATTGCCTTCAGCGGTGCTGAAGAATTCGTAAGTAAATACCAAGACGCACAAATCATAGGACACTTCGGTTTAGGTTTCTATTCCGCATTCATGGTGGCGAAAGAAGTTGAAATTATTTCGAAGTCGAGAAAAGACGCTCCTGCTGTTAAATGGGTATGCGACGGTTCTCCGAACTTCACCATGGAAACAGTTGAAAAAGAAACGTTCGGAACCGATATCATCTTACACATCGCAGACGACTCAACTGAATTTTCTGAAAAATCTCGTTTGGAAGGAATTCTAAATAAGTATTGTCGATTTATGCCAATAGAGATTGTGTTCGGTGAAAAGACTGAGCACATTGAAGATCCTAACGGAGAGGTTGACGATAAAGGAAATGTGAAGCGTGTTGAGACGACCGTGGATAACGTTATCAATTCAACAACGCCTCTTTGGACAAAGAAGCCAGCCGATCTTCAACAAGAAGATTACGATAACTTCTACCGTGAATTGTATCCGTATTCCTTCGAAGATCCGTTGTTCCACATTCATATCAACGTAGATTATCCTTTCAACTTAACAGGAATTTTATTCTTCCCGAAGTTGAAGGCGAACATGGAAAACAACCGCAACAAGGTTCAGTTGTATTGCAATCAAGTCTTCATCACAGATGAAGTGAAGAACATTCTTCCTGACTTCCTTACGTTGCTGCACGGTGTTATCGATTCTCCGGACATTCCGTTAAACGTATCGCGCAGCTATTTGCAAGAAGACGGTAACGTGAAGAAGATTTCAGCCCACATCACCAAAAAAGTTGCAGATAAGTTGAACAGCATGTTCAACGCAGATCGCAAAGACTTCGAAGAGAAATGGGACGATATCTCTGTATTCATTCATTATGGAATGTTGTCGGAAGAGAAGTTCAACGAGAAGGCGGCTAACTTCAATCTATTCAAAACAACCGATAGCGAATATTTCAATTTGGAAGAATTGAAAACGAAAGTTGAAGGTCTTCAGAAAGATAAGAGCGGAAATACTGTGATTCTTTATAGCAACGACAGTCAAGCGCAAGATTCATTCATTGCTTCTGCAAAAGATCGCGGGTATGTGGTGATTGAAATGAACTCACCGTTAACGCCACATCTGATTTCGCAAATTGAATCAAAAGATCAAAACTTGAAGTTCAAGCGTGTGGATAGCGATGTGTTGGACAAGCTGATTGAAAAGGAAGAGAACACAGCGTCATTGCTCACCGAAGAAGAAAAGACAGCGTTGAAGCCTTTGTTCGAGGAGAACCTTGATACAAAGTCGTTCAATGTGAGTTTTGAAAACATGTCTTCAACGGAGGCTCCGGTAACAATCGTACAGAACGAATTCATGCGTCGCATGAAGGAGCAAAGTGCATTGGGCGGAGGCGGAGGAATGAATTTCTACGGAGAACTTCCAGATAGCTACACGATTGTCGTGAATTCGAATCACCCCTTAATGCAGAAGATCAATGCCGATAAAGAATCGGGTATAGGTTTGGCGCAACAAGCGGTTCAATTGGCTATGCTTTCAAAAGGTATTTTGAAAGGTGCTGAATTAACCAAGTTCATTCAAGCCAACTTCGAATCGTTAAATAAATAATTTGCTTAACAAGAAAAAAAAGAACAACTTCGTTCAACAATAAACAAAAATGAAATCAAACAAAGTGTTAATCGCTCTCCTCGCAGTAGTTGGAGTAATAGTCGTAAGTTTCGGGATATTTTACTTGTACGGAACCAGCGTGTACAGCGGTGCCGTAGAAAAGCAAGAAACTGTAAATGAGAAATGGGCGAACGTGCAAACCGCTTATCAGCGTCGCGCCGACTTGGTTCCTCAATTGATTGCAACTGTGAAAGGTGCTGCAGCGAATGAGGAGAAAATATTAATGGAAGTGACGAATGCGCGCGCTGGAATTAAGAGTGCAAATACTCCTGAAGAGATTCAGCAACAAGGAAGTATAATCAATCGCAACATTCAAGTGGTATTCGAGAAATATCCAGAGATTCGCAGCACAGAGAATTTCGGTATGCTTCAAGCACAACTAGAAGGGACAGAGAATCAGGTAAAAACAGAACGTGATTTATACAACGAGGCGGTGAAGCAATTCAACAGTTACGTGCGTGGATTTTGGAAGCACAAGGCGCTTGGTTTAGTCGGAAACGACGACGAAGAATTCAAGGTTCGTAAGATGTTTGAAGCAGATGCTGGAAGCGAAAACGCCCCAAAGGTTAGTTTCGAATAATGGAATTTTTCTTCGAGGAACAATTCTCTATTCAGGTAGAGAAAGCCATTGAAGAAGCAGAGCTGCTCACTTCGGCAGAATTCAAATTGCACATTGAAGAATCGTGTAACGAAGATTTGCTAGACAGAGCAGCTTTTGTTTTTTCAGAACTGGAATTGCACAAGACAGAGAAACGCAATGCTGTTCTCTTGTATGTGAGTGTCAACGACCGAAAGGTTTCGATACTCGCAGATGCAGGAGCGAAGGCGCATTTACCGGAAGAGTTTCTTTCCAATTGTCTTTCATCTTTAATTCATGATTTTAAATCGGACAACTACGCTGAAGGGATTCGTTCTTGTTTCCTCGCCATTGCGAACGCATTAAAATCACATTTTCCTTATCAAGAAAACGACATCAATGAGATCAGCAATAAAGTCAGCCGTTAAGTTATTATTCGTCGCTGCTTTGCTCGTCTTTGGCGCTCAAGCAAACGCTCAGGATTGCTTTCCTGCGAAAGATGATCGTCGATTGGTCTACGATGGCGCAGGCATGCTTGCAGCCAATGAAGTTCAGATGTTGGAAGACAGTTTACAGAATTTAGCTCGCACTACCGGGACACAAATTGTAGTGGTTATTGTGGAAGACCTATGCGGGTTTGTACCCTACGCTTTCGCAACGAAGTTGGGAGAAAGTTGGGGCGTTGGTCAAGCCGATCAAGACAACGGAATCGTATTCCTCATTAAACCAAAACAAGCGTCTTCGAAGGGAGAAGCTTTTATTGCTGTTGGAAGAGGTCTGCACGGAACCATTCCAGATGCTATTTCTTTCACAATTGTCGAGAACGAATTTATTCCTTTAGCGAAGCAAAAAAAATATTTTGAGGGCATTGCTAAAAGCGTTCAAATACTTTCCGATTTATCTCGCGGAAAATATCCTGCAAGTGAATATTCTCCTGAAAAGAAAAAGAATAAAGGCGGAATACTGGGTGCTCTCGTTTTCTTCATAGTCATTGCCAGCGTTTTCTTTTTATTTAAAGTGAAAAGCACCCGTCAGTATGCACGCACAAACAACTTAGGTTTCTGGGCTGCATGGGCCTTACTTGCATCAATGAATACAAGTCACTCAGGATATTACAATTCTTTCCGTGGCGGAAGCGGAGGCTTCGGCGGATACGGAGGAGGAAGTTCAGGAGGAGGCGGATTTGGAGGTTTCGGCGGCGGCGGTTTCGGCGGTGGTGGAGCAGGTGGTTCTTGGTAATTCTCATACGTGCAATAGTGGTACGGTTTTTTAGTTAGGGACATTGGTGCAACGAATCTGCGTTGTACCTTTAACCCGAACTTATGAAAAAGAAAATTGTCCTGTTTTTAGTTGTCCAATCGCTTATCACAGCCACTGCTTGGGCACAACCAGATCCGAAAACAACAACAGAGAAATTCGCGTCGTTGCTGAACTACATCGAATACATGTACGTTGACTCGGTAAATTCGAAGGCTTTAACAGAGAAAGCAATTATTTCTTTGTTGGAAGAATTAGATCCCCATTCAACCTACATCAGTGCTGAAGAATTACAAGAAGCCAATGAGCCGTTGGAGGGAAGCTTCGATGGAATTGGGGTTCAATTCAACATACTTCACGACACCATTATGGTGGTGGAACCCATTCAGGGCGGGCCTTCTGAGAAATTGGGCATTCGCGGGGGCGATAAAATTGTTTCCGTAGATGGTGTTAACATGGCTGGAATTGGAGTAAAGAATACCGATGTGTTTAAGAAACTTCGTGGTCCACGCGGCACAAAGGTGAAAGTTGGTATTTTGCGCAAGGGAGTTGTGGGTGTTCAGACTTATGAAATTATTCGGGATAAAATTCCGATTTACTCGATCGACGCAGCATACATGGCTGCAGAGGGCGTGGGATACATCAAAGTTTCTCGCTTTGCGAAGACAACCACAGAAGAATTACACAAGGCCTTAGACGATTTGAAGAAAAAGGGAATGCGCGATTTGGTATTGGATCTTCAAGACAACGGCGGTGGAATGTTGAGCGCGGCAATTGACATGTGTGATGAGTTTTTGGATAAAGACAAATTGATTGTATTCACAAAAGGTCGTTCTTTTCCGGAAGAGAAAACAAATGCAAAGCCGCGTGTTAAAGGAAGATTTGAAGAGGGGCGATTGGTTGTTTTGATTGATGAATCTTCAGCGAGTGCGAGTGAAATTGTGAGCGGTGCTATTCAAGATTGGGACCGTGGGGTTATTGTTGGAAGAAGATCTTTCGGAAAAGGCTTGGTTCAACGTCCGATTCCATTGCCAGACGGTTCTATGGTTCGTCTAACTGTTCAGAAGTATTATACTCCTGCAGGTAGATGTATTCAAAAGCCTTACGAAAAGGGATTGGAAGATTACGAGATGGATTATTTGAAACGATTGAAAAACGGTGAGTTCTTCCATGCAGATAGCATTAAGTTTTCTGAAAAAGATAAATACGAAACGCGTTTGACCAAGCGCACGGTTTACGGCGGTGGTGGAATTATGCCAGATATTTTTGTTCCGCTTGACACTTCGGAGAACAGCAAATATTTTTCAAATCTTTTGCGTGTTGGAATTACCAACGATTGGACTATGGAATACGTAGATGCTCATCGCGATGAGTTGAAGAAGAAGTATCCAACGTCGAAAGAATTTATTTCAAACTTCATGTTTTCGGAAGCCGAAGTGCAAGCCTTCATTCAGGCAGCAGAAAAGAAAGAAGTGAAGTTCAATGAAGTTGAATTCGCACGCTCTAAGCAAGTTATTCTTGTACGCATGAAAGCGTTGGTTGGAAGAGGTATTTACGAGAATGAATCGTTCTATGAAATTATCAATGAGTTGAATCCAGCTTTTAAACGTGGAATGGAAATTCTTGTCAATGGTGAATTTGAGAAAATGCCATTGGGATTCGACGAATACAAAATGGGTAAATCAAAATCGAAAAAATAAGAAAATGAAAAAGCTAGTATTTGTTTTTGGAAGTGCACTGCTTGTTTTTGCAAGTTGCTCATCTTCTTCAACCAACACTGGAGAAGTTATTCCTAGTCAGCCTGCACCAGTAGTAATACCTAAGGATCCGTCTTTGCCAGGTTCAGGAGAGGAATCTCAAACACGTCCGAAGACGAAGATGAAATTCAAAAAGATGGTGCACGATTTCGGAAGAATGAAAGAAGGGGAGAAGCGTGAATATGATTTTGCATTCACGAACACAGGAAAGGAAGATTTGTACATCGAAGATTGCAAAGGTTCATGCGGATGCACCGTTCCGGAGTGGCCGAAGGAGGCAATTAAGCCCGGACAATCGGCTTCAATTAACGTGAAGTTCGATAGTACCAAAAAGGAAAAAGATCAAGAGAAGTCAGTGACCATAACAGCGAATACAGAACCTGAATTAACCACTGTCATTAAAATAAAAGCCTACGTAGAAGCGTCGGCTGCGAAGTAACAAAGGAAGAACATGGCCAGTGCGCAAGAAGAAATAGGAAGAAGAAGAACGTTTGCAATTATCTCTCACCCCGATGCGGGTAAAACAACATTAACTGAAAAGCTTTTGCTTTTTGGTGGTGCAATACAAACAGCGGGTGCTGTAAAGAGTAACAAGATTACCAAGACTGCCGCTTCCGATTTCATGGAGATTGAAAGACAGAGGGGAATCTCTGTCGCAACTTCCGTAATGGTGTTTGAATATCAGGGCAAGCAAATTAATTTGCTCGATACTCCCGGTCACAAAGATTTCGCAGAAGATACGTATCGCACGTTAACAGCTGTTGACAGTGTAATTCTTGTTGTTGATAGTGTGAAAGGTGTTGAAACACAGACTGAGCGATTGATGGAAGTTTGTCGCATGCGTGATACGCCAGTGATTGTTTTCGTAAATAAGATGGATTTGGAAGGACGCGATGGTTTCGATATTCTGGACGAATTGGAAACGAAGCTTTCCATTAAAGTGCAGCCGTTATCCTGGCCTATTTCAAAAGGATTCAGTTTCAAAGGCGTTTACAAGCTTTACGACAAGAGCATTAATTTATTCGCATCGAATAAGACTAAGGTGGAAGAGAATATTGTTCACATCGAAGATTTGAACGATCCGATTCTCGATGAGTTGGCTGGTCAATATGCGAATGAGTTACGTCAAGATGTTGAGCTCATTAGCAATGTCTACGATCCGTTCGATGTGGAGGCGTACAAAGCTGGAAATTTAGCTCCTGTTTTTTTCGGTTCAGCCATGAATAATTTCGGGGTGCGTGAGTTGTTAGAAAAATTTATTGAGATTGCACCGACTCCGCGTTCTCGTGATACAGAGACGAGAGAAGTAGAACCAACAGAAGTGAAGTTCAGTGGATTCGTTTTCAAGATACACGCGAACATTGATCCGCGTCACCGCGATCGCATTGCCTTCTTACGCGTTTGCAGCGGGAAATTTGAGCGAAATAAATTCTACAAGCATGTTCGCCTAGCGAAAGAATTTAAATACCCTAATCCTGTGACGTTTATGGCGCAAGCCAAGTCAACCATTGACGAGGCTTATCCGGGCGATGTAGTAGGATTGTATGACACTGGAAATTTCAAGATAGGTGATACGCTTACGGAAGGGGAGAACATGATGTTCAAGGGCATTCCAAGTTTTTCACCGGAGATCTTTAAAGAGTTGGTGAATCGCGATCCAATGAAGACGAAGCAATTAGACAAAGGCATTCGTCAGCTTACCGAAGAAGGTGTTGCGCAGGTGTTTTTCCAAGAGCCTGGTTCTCGTAAGATTGTAGGAACAGTTGGTGAACTTCAATTTGAAGTAATTAAATACCGATTGGAAAACGAATATGGAGCGAAATGTATTTTCGAGCCGAAGTCTTATTACAAAGCCTGTTGGATCACCACTACCGATCCCGCGAAGCTTACAGAATTTTTACGCATCAAAGGAAACAACATTGTGAAAGACAAAGAAGAGCGCGATGTGTTCCTTGCTCCAAGTCAGTTTATGCTCGACATGGAAAAGCAGAACTATCCGGAATTGAGTTTCCACTTCACCAGCGAATTAGACGCATAAAAAAAAGCCCCGAGGGGCTTTTTAAATTATCTGATGATTGTGACATGACCGGTGAAAAGTTGGTCAGGTTGCGGGTCATTTGCTCGAGCTTTTTTTCTATACCGCACGGTATAAATATAAGTGTCATTTTGCGCGTAGTAATTGTCGTCGCCGGGATTGTGTTCTTGCGAATTTCCTATCCAAGCTTCACCAACGTCATTTGTTTGAAAAAGCTTAACTCCCCATCTGTCGTATATGCAGAACTCATAAAATTCAATTCCGTCTGTGCTAGAAAACGAAGGTTTGAACACATCGTTTACACCATTGTAGTCTAGTGGAGTAAAGGCGTTAGGAACATACATAACAATGCCTTCGACACTCACAATCTGTGTTGCAATATCAAAGCAGTTGTATTCATTCGTAACAGTGAGTTCTACGAGATAATTGCCTTCGGAATTATAAGTGTGCGTAGGGTTAATTTCATTGCTCCAATTTGAATCGCCGAAATTCCAATAGTAATTTATTGCACCGGCACTATTGTCATAAAATTCAAAGTATGGATAAACGATGTCGGCTGTTGTAGCGCTGGTTGTAAAGCTTGCAGTAGGAGATGGGTGCACGATTACTTCATTTGGGAAAAATAATGTGTCTGAACAACCATAAATATTTGTTACGATTGCCGTTATGCTGTACACACCAGGTTGGTTGTAGTAGTGAATCAAACTTGTTGGGTTAAGCAAGTTGAGAGTAGTTCCATCTCCAAAATCCCATGAAGAAGTTGAAATTCCGGTTCCGTCAATTTCAAATTCAGCACTTGCTCCATTACACAAATCATCGTCAATTGCATTTACTGTAACGGTTGGTAATTCATGAATTATAAAATCATGACTGACAGAATCTGTGCATCCGAATTGATTCGAAACTACGAGCTCAACCAGATGTGCACCTGGGGTATTAAATGTGGCAATGTAGTTCAACGAATTTGTTGTGTGAGCAATTCCATCGTAGTTCCAAACGTAAGGTGCAATCGCATTTTGTGAGGTGTTCTCGAGAGTAGTATTTACGGGTGCATAGAAGCAACTTTCAGCTGGATTTATTGTAAATGCAGCGAATGGTTGAGGATTCACTTGCACAATCTGATTAGCTACAGCATTGCATGACAACAACGGTAACGTTGGGTAAAATGTCGTAGCATCTATTATTACGTTATAGTTGAGCGGTGTCGTTCCTTGGTTCAAATAGAGATGATTTGGGTTCGTGGATGTAATTCCATCTCCCCAATTGTAGGTGTATGTTGATGTAGGAAGATTTGTAATTGACACCAACAAAGGACTGCATCCGTCAACTTCACTATAAAGTGCTGTAGTGAGATCGGGGGTGTCATATACAAACACGTCTTCGCTTATCGCAGCTGAGCAAATAGTTCCAGATGTATTTTGAAAGGCGGTTAATTGAACTGGTGTTTGAAGACCAGTAGAATTGCCGCTGATATACGTAATAGAATTATTGGCTGTATTGCTTGTTCCCAATGTTCCGAAATTCCAGAAATAAGAAATTCCTGTATTCTGATTATTTGAAGTCGAAGCAATGAAATCAACGTTATCTCCCTCGCAAACGTTTATCGCAGAGGAGAAAATTTGCGGCAAGGGTGTTGGATATACAGAAACGATTTGATTCGCAATGGTCGAGCAATTAAGCACTGGAATTGTTCCATAAGTATTTGTAGAATTCACCAAAACGGTGTAAGATAGAAGAGAAGGTCCGTTGTTTATATAGGTGTGCGAATTATTGAAGTTCGTTGTTCCATCTCCCCAATTTATTTGATTGGTTGCTGCTGGTAAGTTTGAAATGGATACACCTAAATCACTGCAACCTGCTGTTGTGTTGAATGCAATTGGTCCTAAATCAGGATTTTCATAAACATAAATAGTTGTAGTTGCATTGTTCGAGCAATTTGTTCCAGAGAACGTTGGTGAAGTTGCTGTTAACGTAATTGGAATGGCAAGGCCTGTAGGGCTTCCTGCAGGGAAAGTGAAAGACGGAGCGGCAGAATTGGAAGTTCCTAGTCCACCGAAATCCCAGTTGTAGCCAAATCCGGTATCTCCTCCTGTAATGGCACCGCTGAAGTTAATAGTAGTTCCAGCACAAAGATTAGATTGTGAAGATGAAATAATTGGCAACGGATTGGCGAAAACATTGAGGTTCGCAACAATCGTATCACTGGCACAGCCGTCGGTAACAACTAAATACGGGTTATAGGTTTGAGTGATATTGTTTGTTGCATAGTATGTAAATTGAATAGTATTTTGATTGGAAACAACCGTGTTAAGGAGATCGTCTAAATGCCATGTTGCAGATAAATTTGTATTGAACGTCGTATTCGTCAATGTTACTGTAAGTGGCGAACAGCCAACATCTGCTGTTGTTATAAATCCGCCGTTTACAAGATCTGGTAATACGGTTACACTATCTATGTACGTATCCGTTCCGCAGGCATTTGTAAGCGTTAAGGTTATCGGGTAAACATATGTCATAGAGTCACTCGGGAAGTACATCGACAATAGATTCGGATTGTAGGAAATGGTATTGCCGTATGTCCAATAATAGGTTAGCGGTTCACCCACAGAAATGTTATTCAAGACTAGACTGCTACCAGAACAAATGGTATGAGTAGCCAGAGTGAATTCAGCTACTGGCGTTGGCAGTACTGTGATGTCCTGCTGCGCTGTGACCGTTCCACATGCATTGGTAACCGCAAGAGTAACTGTATAGATGGTTGTAATATCTCCCTGCAAATAGGTTACGCCCGGAGGATCTACTAAACTTGAAGAGGTGTACTGATAGTTCCAAGAAACGGTGTCAGGAGCAAAAGTCCAATCGTAACTCGTAACGAATAAGCCAGAACTTAGATTAGTGAAATTCACGTCTAAAGGCGCACAGCCATAATCGGTATCTGTTGTGAAATTTGCTACGGGTTGGTCATAAATCTGAATTACGGAATTCAATGTGTCTGTGCAGCCATATTGGTTAATGGCCACCATTTCTATCGTATGGTCACCTAAAGTAGTAAATATTGGCGGAGCAGGGTTCGCAAGAAGACTATACAATACGCCGTCTATTGACCATTCGTAAGAGCCTATTGACGCATCTCCATTACTCAATGGAATTGGAGAGTTAATGCAACCTGTAGTAGGCAATGTGAAATTACCAACAGGATTAGGATTTATTGTAACTAAGATTGAATCCAACGCTTGACAGCCTGTAGCATTGTTAATCAAGTTGGTTACATAGTAGAAATCGGTTGGAGCATTGCCAACCGGGTTCGGCAAAGTAACGTTTATTACACTCGGACCATTGTTTTGTCCAAGATAGTTCGCCGATGTATTTGGCAACCAGTTGTATGTATAGGTATTTGCATCAGGAATATACTGCAATGAGGTTGTTGCCACATCGGAACAAAATGTATAGTTCGAATTGTTAAGAGCTGGTAGTGGATTAACAATTACAACGATAGATGTATTGGGCTGAATTGCGCATTGCGGAACTTGGTCGTATGCAATATTTGTTATTACATAAGTCGTGGTCAATGTTGGTGTTAACGTATACACGGGATTTGCTCCATTGTAGTTGTCTATGGTTACACTTTGCCCGTTAGCGGTGTAGGTGATGTCATACAATCCGCTCGAAGGCGTGAATGCAAAATTGATATCAGATGATTCTAAAAGACAAATGGTCTCTCCTCCTGTTACAGTTACAATCGGATACGGATGAATGATAACCTCGGAAACATTTGATACAATGCTTGGACATCCACCTCCACTTAAGAATGAAATAACGCAATAGTAATAATAAGTTCCTCCGAGATTGGATGGCGGCGTGTAGTTATTGTTAGTTGCTGGGGTTATTGGAGTTCCTCCAACTGCAGAGTTTGTTGTACTAACGTACCATTGATATGAAGGTAATCCCGTACCGTTCGCATATGCAACTTGTAAATTATTGGTCACAGCGTTCAAACAATGTTGCTGAGCACTTAAAGGTTGAGTTGAAATAACTGGGGCCAAGTTCACGACAACAGCAGCAGGGTTAGAAGTAACTCCGCAATTCGCTCCAGATTGGTTTATTACACAATAATAGTATTGCGTGCCCACAACACTGCTCGGAGGAGTGAACGTATTTAATATTTCTCCAACCAAAATTGTTCCTCCTGTATTGGAATTGGTTGTGTTCGAAAACCATTGATAGGATGCACTGCCATTTCCATTAGTAATAGAAACTGATATTTGAGCTGTTGGTGTGTTTTGACAAACAGATTGAGTAACCGTAGGCTGAGAAGAAACGATAGGATCTGCAACAACAATTATTGTAGCATTTGCTGTTGTCAGCACATCGCATCCTATTCCAGATAAACCTACAGTCGCATAGTAGTTAAATGTTCCTGGAATTGTGAAAGCCGGCGGAGTGAACGAAGAATTTATTTCTCCAGATAACGATGCAGCAGGTGTGCCTCCAAACCACTGGTATGTAGGATTTCCGAGACCGCCTGTATATGCTACATTGATTGCCACGGGAATGGTTCCACCAACGCAAATGGTTTGCGTGGTTAGTGGCTGCGTTGAAATAGTTGGGTCAGGCACCACAATAACCGTGGCTATTTCAGAACTAATCATTGAACATCCCCCGTCTGCAGAGAATGAAATAATACAATAATAGTAAGTTGTGTTAGAAGCGTTAGAAGGTGGGGTGAAAGATGACAAAGTTTGACCTGTTACTTGTGTTCCTCCTGCATAAGTGTTAGTCGTGTTTGAATACCATTGATACGTAGCCGTTCCAGTACCGTTGCTGTACGCCACGTTAAGCTGAGTGGTTGTGCCACCAATACACACCGATTGCGTGGTAGTTGGCTGTGCAGTGAATGTAGGAACGGGAGTAACAATTATTTGAGCAGCAGGAGAGTTTACCGCGCAGTTCGTTCCACTTTGGGTAATCATACAATAGTAGTATGTTGTTCCCGTGTTAGCAACCAGAGGCGAATAAGTTATTGCATTCGCTCCCGAAATAATAGTTCCTCCAGTATTTGAGTTTAGGGTGTTTGAATACCACTGATAAGACGGGGTTCCTTGTCCGCCAGTAACCACAACATCTAAGGCAACCACCGAACCCGCGTTCTGACAATAAGATGCTCCTGAAGAAATAGTTGCAGTAGGATCCGCAACTACTATTACCGTTCCATTGGTAGAAGTAAGAGCATCACATCCCGATCCCGATAAACTTATGGTAGCGTAATAGTTGAAAGTACCTGCAGCTAAATATACAGGCGGAGTGTATGAAGGATTTGCAGCTCCTGAGATGGATATCACTGGAGTGCCACCAAACCATTGGTAGATTGGTGTTCCAACACCACCGGTATAGGCAACATTCAGTGCTGCTGGAATGGTTCCACCCACACAAATGGTTTGCGTCGTTAGCGGTTGAGTTGATATAATTGGATCTG
>Ga0114971_10001293_pt1 | contig 17033 bp, 15 predicted proteins | sample M_140625_MF_Meta_FD_87320 | JGI IMG/M metagenome (GOLD analysis project Ga0114971, IMG submission 87320) | Freshwater microbial communities from Lake Montjoie, Canada to study carbon cycling - M_140625_MF_MetaG | ecosystem: Environmental > Aquatic > Freshwater > Lake | place: Lake Montjoie...
CAATTTTTGATAATTCTTCAAACGATATATATATATCTAGAACAGAAGATATATTATTGCCTAGCGAATTCGCGCATGTATTAATTTTATTGTATTCAGTAGTTATTCCTTCTGTAACAGCAGCTTTAGCGGTAATTCTATATCCCAAATGATTATTTAAAGAATTTCTAAGCGACCACGTCAACGGTTTTGTCTTTAAGATAGGCGTTGTGTTATTGCGGAACGTCATCACGATATTCATTAAATATATTACAAGAATAATAGAAGCGATGAAGCAAAATAAAGTGATAATATTTATATCATTATTTTTTAGGAGGACTACAAAAAGTGGGATAAGTGAAATCAAGTACACATAAATTACATCAAACGATGCGGATATTTTGTATATTTTATCATTGAAACCATAATTATATAAAATTATAGGAATAGATATTGGCAATGTAACAATAAAAAACAAAAAACCCACAATAATAACCGAAAGGGTCGTAGCTTGAATTTTTGAATATAGTTGAAATATTGATTTAAAATATGAATATGATCCACGGAGAATCGAAATGCAAGCAAATCCTATTATTATAAAAGTTACTATAGCAAAAAATGCTACAACTGTCCTAATAGTGTTTTTATTATCTTCAGAATTATCTTCAGAATTAGTTTGAGATGCCCATTTAATCTTAAAATAGTTATTATACCCTTGTTCATCATTCGGGATATATCTGTAGATGATCATCCATAATAAAATAGTTAGTAACAAAGCGTGTATTAAAATATACAAAATTAAATTATAATTAATTTGGAATATTTTAAATACAAAATATCCTTCCTTGTAATTATATAAATCAAGCATACGATAGTAATAAATAAAGATCATTATAGAGATTATAAAGACAAAGATAGTGTAGGTCTTTGAATTGAAGACATCATTGGGCATAAGCAAGTTATAACTGTTTTCTGCGATTTTATATCGGTCAGTCTCCGCTTCACAATAGATACCATTACATTTCTCGTCCATTGTGATTCTCGCCAAATCCTTTATATAGTTGAAATTAAAGATGAACATACTGATATTTCGCATCTCATTTAAATATATGATAATCATCATCGTTATTATTGTTAGATTTATAGTTGAAGCGAATGCCATTTTATTTTACTTTTACTTTAACTTTAAACCTTAGAAAGAAAAAAAGATAGTATATACCGATCTATTGCAAAGTATTATATATATTATATACTGTTACGCTAAATATGATGATTGCGATGATTGTTCCTAATAAATATATGTAGTTCCCTTTGAGCGATATAGATAGAATATAGATCGGGGCAATTAAAAAGATTACGTAGGCATAAATAAAGCGAAATATATCAGCTACCTTGTCCTTCACTTTGTTCTTCGACTCGTCACTGTTATAATACGCAAGGCGATCAATATTTTTTAATTTTATTAAATATATATTATAGTTATCGTATACTTTTTCCGCTGATTTTATTTTCTTCTCTTGCGCTATTTTAAGTTCATACATCGCGTTTTTGTTATTGATCGCTACGTGTCCTATGTCATTTATTTTATTTTTAGAATAATTTTTCAATATATCTATGATCGTTTTATTATCAGGTTTATCCATTTTATTTTCCTTTAAAATGATGTCCAATGATTTCATTAACATTATATATTCATATGTTAGAGTGTCCTCTTTCTTGTATAACTCGGTAGTTTTCTTTAATATTAGCGAGAAGAAGATTATAAACAAGAGGACATATATAAACAACGCATATCCGCAGTATCGTAAGTATTCTTTGATTTGGATATCGTCGCTTTCCGTAATACATATTTCATAATTATAAATAATAATTACATAAATAAAAAACACAAGCATAACCAATAAAAACGCAATAGACATCTTTAGATAATACAGGTATAGTTTTGATTCTGTTTCTGTAACCGCATCTTCTGTTTCTGTATCCGCATCTTTTGATTCTGTTTCTACCTTTTTTTTAAAATACCCATCAACAGTATCAAAATCATATAGATAATTACCCATATTCCACATATACGTATCTTTCACATCCAGGTCATTAATCAAATCAGCATCGTTGTTCAAGCAGTATTTATTAAAATTTTCAATTGTCTCATACAAATCACTATGGTATTTCAATTCAATTAACGGTATCATTGATAATACCACGAGGAATATTAATAGTATCAAAAATATTTCTAATACGAAATTACGAAACATTTAAATCTAATTATATACGGGATATTTAATATCTGTGTTATAATACAAGAATTTTGAAGGTGATGTAAAATCATACGCGTTTTCGTCCGCGAAACTACTATCACCACCAACACCATCGCGATCACCTCGTCCAAGTGTTTTAACCTGCTTTAAAACGTAATCATTCCCCGATAAAAGCCCTGATGCCATATTAAAGTATTTGCCAAACGAATTGAAATTAAATTGACATGATAGTTGATTACACTTTTTCACTGGAAAAACATCTTTAATTACTGTCGTTAATTTCCCAAACTCATAGGTTTCAATTGCCATTCTATTTATCTATTTATCTATTTATCTATTCTATATTATAGAATATTCTTCTTCATAAGAGTTAACTGCGCTTGCATTTCTAGATCATAAGAATCGCAAATATCCCTTATATTCGCCCATTTATCCTTTTCCTCGACCGCGACGGTTTCCGGTTTAGGTGCCTCTAAATTCCACAATTCAATCAACGTATCTGTTACGTTTTCATTATTCTTTTTAAAGATGATTTCCGCATCATCTTTCTTTATATGCTCTGGTGCTTGTTTCATAACCTCGTCCATCTTTCTCTATACTCCTTAAAATTACTTTATATTTATATATTTATTCTTATTATTTTTATTAAAGTTTTCGCCAATTTCATACGCTATCTTCTCGTAAGGATGTTCAGCAGTATAGTTCTTTTGTATAACATCATTAATACTATTTGGTTTGTCATTACGATACAGACACACCATCACCTTCTCAATGTCATACGCGTCGGCATCTTTTCCAGCTTCCGGATAATAATAAATTTTATTGTTCGTGTCGGGGTTTGAGCGGATATACTTCGCTTGTTTAAAGACGCGTTTGTCTAATTCCTTTAACCCCATCTCTTTTATGATGGTATCAAATATTACCGGGTTATATCGTTGATAAATATGGATCTTCTCGTGTATTAAGGTATTTGTCAAGTTCAATGCGTCGTATTTTAAAACATTTTTTGATAATAAGATAATGTTCTCTCGTGTATGCGGTAATCCCTGTTCATACTCTTTTATAACATCAAGTTCATACTTCGTATAGGTGTTTGCGAAGATCCACTTAATATCAGCAATCACACCCCCGTTGAGATGTTTCCCATATTCAAGTTCACTAAATACCTCGTTTCTTAAATAGATGTCCGCATCCTTCGTGCACCGACGCAATATGTCCTTTTCATCCTCTGTAAAAGATATCGCGATATCCTCTATCCTGTTAATATATTCCGCAGATGTTTTGACATTGCGCGCGTGTAAATCTAATGCGGACATATTGTAAACATAACGATCCTTATCTTCCGCAAAAAAACGGGCGGTTTCATTAGATGTCATAAAATGGACGTGTGTTTCGGTGTTATTGGTTTCGATATTGTAAGCGTAAAACATCGCAAATACTGTCGCGAATACCGCGGCAAATGCGAGGACTACCACAAGAACAGCGTATATATACATCTTATTTATTACTTGGTAATGTTTTATTTTTCCACCTTTATTTTTTTATAACAAGCAATAGAACGATCCTTACTTGTTATATATCCAATTGAATCTTTTACCCCGCATATTTTCGTTTTAACCAAAGTATTTTTCCCGATATCTATATATAATGTAGAAAGTTCTACATATCCTTTATATACTATCGTTTTATTAGCGACTGAAACCGTATATGTGAATCTCTTCGGTTTAACCGATGTTCCTGATGTTCCTGATGTTCCTGATGTTCCTGATGTTCCTGATGTTCCCGTTGCCCCCGTTATAATCTGTGTATAGCACACAGTGATATTGTCATTTGCTGTGTTTATCGTAACATACCCGTAAGGATTTAATGCGAATGCTTTTATATGAAATATATCGACCTTTTTATCAATTCCATCGATGTATTCTTTTAATATATCAGGGTCTGCTCCGCCAGTGCCTGCGGTTATCTGGACAACTACCTTGTCTTCGCATTGAATCGTCATTATGCTAAAATTATGCGTATCCGCGCATATATAGATGATGTTATGTGTTGCTAATATATTATATAGTTTAAATATAAATTTATCATATTTTTTATCCTTTTTATTGATTTTATGTAGTTTTATATCGTCTTTCTTGTAACTAAATAACGGGATGTGTCCCATTACGAATATTTGTTCGTTGCCTTTATTCCGATTAACACGTTTTATAACCGTATTTATGCTTCTTATATATTTTTCTCCAGTATCATCATCATCAAATCGGTTGGTATTTATGATGATGATGATATTGCCTTTGTTATAGCACACGCCTATATTATCTACATATATATACACGCCGTTTTTACATAGATAGTTATCATCCAATTCGTTTCGTGATGCGAGAGAATGTAATAATTCTAATGTAGGAGGCGTATCTTTTCGTAACACCTTCTTTTTAATCTGTTGTAAATAATATTTCTGGGTATTGATATTACAATCCTTCTTTAATATATTCACATCATCGTCCTTGTCTTCGTCGTGATTACCAACCGCAATATATACTTCTTTATTCATCGCGTATAATTTAGCATATCCCGTAGTCAATATATCTGTCAAATAAACCTTAAAATTCGCGCGAATATTAGGATACCAGTTATCACCGGCAATATATAATTGCTTTATTTTAGTCTCATTGTCGCGAATATAATCCAACACAATATCGCGATAAACATAGTCTTTCTTACAATTTATATTATTCCAACAACCGAAGAATATAAATTTGGAATGTCCTGTTATACTATTACACGTGTCATCTACAATGTCCCCTACGCTTTTCGCTTTTACACCTCGAAAGTCGCCATAGATAGTAGGTGTCATTCCTTCTTACACTTATACTTTATATGAATTTTAAATTAATTATATAAGGAATGTAATACGTCTCTTCGCATACTGTGTATGCCACCGTTCGCACAATATTTATCGTAAAACTTCGTATCAATCTCGTATGGTAGCGTTATGGATATATTGTCAGTAGACACATACCGCATCATATTTATCCACGATATCGTATTGTTGATCGCACGCTTTAAATTGCGAACGCCTTCCTCGTTCTCGCACGTCTCTATAATATGCGTAAGTACCTCGTCACTGAATAGTATATCCCCTTTCAGCAGGTTATATTGTACCAGTATTTCGGGTATGATATAGTCTTTTGCCAATATGAGTTTTTCTTGATTGTTATATCCTTTCACATTGATAACGATCATTCTATCTTTTAAAATCGGGTTGATAAGACTCTCGTCATTAAATGTGAACACGATCATTGAACGTGATATGTCCAGGTCAATTTCTTCAAAGTATCTGTCTGTAAATCGGTCATTCTGAACAGGGTCCGTAATATGAATTAACGTATTGATAATTTCTTGCCCTCTGTTTGTATTGGATACCTTGTCCAATTCGTCAAATAATAAAAGCGGGTTCATGATACCCGTCTTTATAAGCGATTCACATATCTTCCCATAGGTAGCACCCTCATACGTATACGAGTGTCCTCGTAAAAAGGACGAATCGTCCGTCCCACTCAATGATATAAACGCATTCGGATAATTAAGCGCATTACATATCCCCTCCTTAATCAATTTCGTTTTGCCTATTCCTGCGGCACCTTGGATCCCTATAATATACCCATTTGCTTTTGGAAACGATATTAACTGCGCCAATACGCGAACGATCTGCTCCTTCGCCTCCTTGTGTCCGTATATTTGCTCATTCATTCGCGCACGAATATTACTTAAAAACAAGCAGATCGCGTCGTTCCCGTCAGTATTCTTTACAGGAATTTTATAATATCGGTTAAAAGGCAATTCGTTCAATACACCCAACCAATTATTTATTTTGTGATATTCGCCAGATGTGCTTGACATACGGTTTAAACATTCTAATTTAAAAATAATACTTCGTTTGGTTCGTTCGTTCATTTCTAAATCTAATATTTTGAATCGCATCGGGACACGAAGAACCTTTTTACTCGCCTCTAATTTATCCTCTAAAATACTTACACTAGCCTTCTCTTTCTTTGTTAAAGAATTAAAGTAGTTCTTTTCGTCATTATTATATTTCTTATAAAAATTATATTTTATTTTTTTAATTATTTTCTTTGGTTTTTGCGGAATCCTTTTCAATATTAAAAACACACCTTGCTTATTTCGTGTATCTCTTGTATCTCGTTCATCTTCATCATGTTTATTAAAAAATCCGCCCGACGGTCGCATATCATCCTCATCATCATCATCATCATCATCATCGTCTTCATCATCCTCATCGTCTTCATCGTCTTCATATTCATCATCGTCTTCACTATATTCGTCGTCCTCTTCGTCCGCACCAGCGTCAACTTTCTTATCTGCTTTCTTCGTAGTCATTTACAATATATAAGTTATAACTTTTTATATAATTTATAAAAAAATAATGGATAAATGGATAACTAGAAACTCTTTGAAAATTCAGGACCCCAATATATATTTTTAAAGACCGTTTTGACGCGTCTATTCGCAGTAATGTAGTAATAGGATAAGATGATGATGAATATGATCATGAATATAAATATCATTAAAGATAGATATTTGTCGTCCGTAAGATAGTTAATATACATATTATATAACCCAACAAAGATGATCGCTGATATTAAAATCGTATTTAAATATAACTTGTTATTTTCTAACTCGTATTTGATTGAGTTAATGTTATTAACATTTTGATTTTTACTGTAGCCTAGGGTTTTATTCGTAAAACTCTTGTTTTCTTTGTCATTCGTTACAACCTCGGTAATCTCCTTGTAAAAATCAAAATTATCGGAAGCAGGAAGCGTAATAATTAGCTTTTCAAAATAACTTATAAACCGCGTATTTAATTTATTGATTTCACGATTTAACGTCGCTACTTTTTTTGGCATATAGGTTGCTGACACTGAATTACTCCCATAATCGTATGAAGTTGCAGCAATGTAACCAGCATTTCCCAACGCATATAATGGATTAGCACTAGCCACCGCAAATGTCTCTACGTATGTCATATTTGATATAAAATATATTACAAATAATAATATTATAACTCCCAAGCAAGATAAAGATACTGTTTTCACAATTTCTTTATCTACTTTAACAACATTTATAGCAACGAGGATTAATAGGATAATCGCCAATATGATATTGTATGCTAATATTTGTCTTTCTAAAAATATTTTTTTACTATTTTGGGTTTCATATATAGTGTTTTGACGCTCTACTTTGCTTGTCATAAATGCTATATCTTTTTCTAAATCATATATATCATTCCTTGTTGATATATATTTTGTCTTGTAAGAACTCGTATCTTTCATTTTAATTTCAAGAAAATCTTTAGCTGTACTGTATTTTGTGGCAGCTGAGAGATTAGCCGGTTTAGTTGATATAACGGTGCCATCATCTGTCCGATATACTTGCACAGATCGATCATTTAAGGGTATATCGGTATCGACAAACACCGCTTTTATTGTAATCTCAAATTCAGTTGGAACATCATCCTTTATACTTTCTATTTCGTAGGAATATTTGTTTAATCGATCGTATATTATACAATCACTTACTATTAAGTATTTATCTTTTAAACTATACAATGCACTAATTATAGATGGTTTTAACACCCTAATAATAACCTTATTATCCGTCGACGAATAAACTCTTGTCTGTTCTGCGTCTGTTACTCCTGAATTAGTTGTAATGACTAATCTATTATCTAATTGACTGTATGTTGATGATAAATCGTCTAATAAAAACGTTATTGTCTCATTAATCTCTTTAATAACAGTATCTAATCTCTCTATATTTTCATCGTTGGTTAATGTTGCTTCAGCATAAACCATTGGAACAATTGTGGCTTTTAGAGATGTAGTAACGGAATTGGCGCCTGTAACAGACAAAGTAGGATTTTGTAGATAACCTTTCCCACGTTTAAGAACATTTCCAGTGGTCAGATTAGCGACATTTCCAGTTGTGGGAGCTGTGGATCCTACTGTAACAAAATCACCAGTTGATGCAACCGCTGAAAGTGTTGCTGTTTTACTATTAGCACCGGCTACAGTAAATTCAATAGCAGATACTCCGTGTGTTTTTTTATTTGTTGTCGTATTAAATGTCGCAATCCTATATGCACTGGTACCACCACTTAATTTTACATCATGGAACATGACGTTTGATACATGTATTATTAATGTAAAATATAATTGTACAAATTTATAATAATAATAGAGAGCATAAACACTTTGTTTACGGAACGTTGTATCAAGTTCAAATAAGGTTTTTAATAATAAAAATATAAGAGTCTTATCGCGATCTATTAATGATAGTTCCGTTAATTTTGTTACATCTGTTAGCTCACTATATTTCTGGTACTTATAATTACCTATATCTGTTGTTTCCGTAGTTGGAGTTGTCCTAGCTTCATTTTTCAAAAATTTAGTTGCTGCGTCAACTTCAACTGAACCTTCCTTTGTAAAAATATCTTTATAATTATAATCATTGGCAACCATCTCCGTATTAAAACTTTGTATCGATAGAAATAGCACATTTTTTGATGTTTCCCCAGCCCCACTCAATGTAACAGGGCGTATAAATCCAACATTCCGGTTATCAGGTCCCGGTACGAAAGCCGACGAATACCAAAATCTCGATTTATCCGATACTAACTCTATTCTTTCAATTTTGATATCAACAGTATATCCCGTATCAAAAGTTGTTTTATCTTCATTATCTATACAGTATTTATATGCCTCTAATATATCTACAAAAACATTAACGACCTTTAATGTGTTTATAAGAGTATCTCTAATGTTAGTTTGATATCCGAATCCCCCTTCCGCTGTTCTATTTACAAAACATAATTCACTCTCAGTTTCCGCCAAATTGGGATAGTTTTTAATATTGAAATTAATAATTTGTTTAATAAATTTACCAAACTGATCAGTGCTATATTTGGTTTCTGTTGTAGTAGCCGGTATATTTAACTTTACAACATCTTTTAACGCGGTAGTCTCGCTAAGTAGTCCGTTCTGTCCGCCAGCACTGCTTATTTTACTAAAAAATTCACGATTGTATATCAATAATTTCTCAGATATCGTATTTATTTCATAATTTACAAGCGTTGTCGCCATTCAATATATCCTCTATTACTATATATATTTTATTTTAGAAGCAAGATCTATAGTAAAAGGATTCGCCGCTATTTTCATTATAACGAATTATTTTTACAATGTCTCCGTATTTTAACCCGATCCATTTTGCTATCGGGTCGGTTGGGTATATTCTAGACATATCTAGTTTGCTCCGTATCATATACTTTTTCATAAAGTCGGCGATTTCACTCTCGGTTAGTTTAATGTGTTGCGGGACGTATTCGTGCTTCGTCGGGTTAAACATAAGTTGCTTCACCTGAAAATATTGAAGCATTCCTCCGCTCTTTTGGAATAATTTATCATACTTGTTAAGTTGCGATATAAGGGGGAGCGATATCGTGTCATTGTTAAAGATAAGGATTATATTTTGCTTTCCCTTGTGTTTTTTTACAAACCCCGCGATATTCGTATCATCGTCCTTCAATTCGTCAATAATATTCTTTCGCGTCTTTTTGGTTAAAGCGAAGATCAGCGTTGTATGCGATGTTTCAAACTCTATACAACAAGCGTCGCTGTCATATTTATCCTTTTCGATCGACGCTTCGTGCTCTTCAAAGAGTGTTATATCATCTCCGCGACTTTTGAGCATCTCCTTCAAATTATGAATTACAATATTGATATCCATATTATCTTGTATATTCTATATTATATAAATCTTATATTAATATCATTTTTTATGTAATAGATTCTCTATTATTTTAGGGTCTATATAGCTTTTTTTACAAATGCTATAACTATTATGTAATTTATGAGCAACCATCTCAATCGCGCCTTTAATATCCTTCTCGTTATCTTTCGCATTTGCGTCAGCGTCAGCATCCGTCTTCGCGTCCGCATTAACAGAGCGACGACGTTTTAGTTTTCGCTGCTTCTGTAACTTCTTATAATAGGTTAAAAAAAGCATATTCGCATTCCACGTCCGCAAGTCCTTTGTGGTGATCGCAATGGAATATGGAGCACTGATTACTCTCAGATATTCATTCACGTCATTTGAGGTGATCACCTTGTCCCCTTCATACCGAAATATATATGCTTCTTTCTGATCATTATTATCTTTATTCTTTTGATATAGATAGGCGTAGATTATCTTGTTGTCGCATTCCGCCACATTACGAACTCCTTTTTTCCCGATAAAGTCAATAATGAATTTATTATCTTGAAACTGTAAATGTTTGTATTTTAACGTTGTTAGTCCCACCGAGTTATTATCCTTTTCGTATTTTTTGTTGCCTATCCGGAACCCGCATGTTAATATAAGCGTGACAATTACAGCGATCGCCACCGTTTTTTCATCGCCACGATTTAAATCCTCGGCTACTTTCCTCTTTAATTTGGAAAAAAAATGAATGGATGCCGAAATCTTATTGTATTTCTTTTTATTCTGTTTCGCGATAAACGCCGGATGATAGAGCACCTGCTTTCGGTTCTTTGAGTCATATCCGAATGCTATAATCTTTTTATTATTTAAAATTGTTACATTTTCATACGCAGGCGGTATTTTCAATTCTTTAATCTTTTCTATTGCGTCGATGTCCGTGATCTCTGTCTTTTCTTCATCCTTTCCCTTCCCTTTCACCTTGTAATACGCGAACCCCGTTTTATAAGTTCCTATTCGAATCGTTTTCATATTCCTATATATACATCTTATTACAAAGTAATATTATATATTACTATAAAACGCTTTCACATATTGGTTTATTTTAAACGAGTTTTTTGATACATCCATTACCCGAATGCTTCTCAAACTTTTTGCCCTCGATAATGCGGTATATGCCTGTCCACACGTAAATATATTGTCTCCCAAATCAATCTCTAGAGCGTCTATCGTCATCCCTTGCGACTTATGGATAGACAGTGCATACGATACCTTAAGTGGCAGATGTAGAATAGACGACTTCGTTTTCTCAAACACATCCTTATAATACGCTATCGTACGAAGATTACCCTCGCAATCCTTCACAATTGCAAAGTCATTGAACAGTTTCTTAACGACACCTCGCATACCATTCACAGCACCATTGCCGATGTCTATGTTTCGTGTTACGATTACCTGCGCGTTCTCTACTAATTCTACATCATATTTTGCGATATTAGCCTGACTCAATTCAATTCCCTTGCTAGCCTCCGCCTTATATAGACACCTTTTATAACCACTCGCCTTTAACTTGGTTATTTCCAGATCATTTATTCTATCAACATTCACATTCTTAGGATATAATTTCGTAGGTATTATTTCGTCGTCAAACTGCGTATTCCGGAGAGCATTTAAAACTTTCAAAATATTTTCGGTACATTTGCCTTTCCGGATAATCTGTAGTATCTTTTGAAATAAGACATCATCATTCTGTCGCACCAGTTCATCCAACATAATAACTTTAATACACGCGTCTTTCCATAATGCTGACAAAAAGCAATACGTGCCATTCACCGGTGCTAACTGGCAAAAGTCCCCTATAAAAATAATTTGTATTCCTCCAAATGGTTTTCGCAATAATCCTTCATCTTTCAAGTGATGTGATTTAACATAACAAAGTAATTCTGAAATATTCTCAAATAAAGACGTGTCCATCATAGATACCTCGTCAATAATTAAAACATCCAATTCTGCGAGCGTCCTATAGATAGTAGAACGGTTCTTAATCTTTATAAAGATTTCTGCGAGTGTCTCCTCGCCGATCCCCATACCCATAAAAGAATGGATCGTTTGTCCGCCAATAATAAACGCAGCAGTCCCTGTGGTTGCTGTAAGCCCTATATTCTTATTTTGAGTTTTTAACAACTCTATAATATATTTGATAGTATAGGATTTTCCGGTACCTGCTGGTCCGGTAATTAATATATTATCGCCATTCATCGTTTGTTCTACTGCCAACTTCTGCTTCTCATTTAGCATAGGTTTCCTTATATAGGTATCTTATTTATTCTTTACGATGACAGAGTATCAATTTTTTATATAAGAAGAATAAAAAGTAGTAAAAACTTGGTTATAGAGTGGGGGCTATATGTATCTATTGTAAATATACTTTCTACATAGCGTTTATCTTCCTTATCTATTTATATAGAAGATCTTGCCGATAACCCCAAAATAGTAGCGAAGATAGATAAAGCAATGGAAGCAAAAACGGCTTTGAAACTCATATCGCGGATTCTTGCTACTTAAAGGATTCTTGCTATTTTTTAGGTTTAGCTTTCGGTTTCTTTTGTAAATACATAATATTCACTATATCCAGGAATTTTTTTGTCAATTATAATTGATAATTTATCAATTTCCAATTTTGAATAGGTAAAACCATTAAAGGGATTATTTTTAAAATAAATATCATTATCATCTTCTTTATATACTGGAAATAAAACCATTCCATTTAATTTTAATTTTTTTAATGAATTAGTAAGAATTTTAAACATTATTTTATTATTCGAATTATTACCTAAATAGCTCAAATATATAGGGCAATTTATACCCCATATATACATTAAACTATTATCATCAATTTCGCCCCATTCATCATCACTCGTTTTACATAATGGATCTATATACTTAATATTATCACCAATTTTATTGCCTATTATTCCATCTTGTATATAATAATATAATTGTGGATGTTTTAATTCTGGATATGTTACAATACTACAATGACATACAATCGCTAATTCAGATTCATTAATATCTTTTAATTGTGGTAAAACTCCCCCTCCTCTTATCCTATTCTTCCTAGGTTTCTTTTTCGGTTTAGCAATAGGTTTAGGTTTAACAATAGGTTTCGGTTTAACAATAGGTTTAGGTTTAGAAATAGGTTTAGGTTTAGAAATAGGTTTCGGTTTAACAATAGGTTTAGGTTTAGAAATAGGTTTAGGTTTAGAAATAGGTTTCGGTTTAGCAATAGGTTTCGGTTTAGCAATAGGTTTCGGTTTAGCAATAGGTTTAGGTTTAGCAATAGGTTTCGACATATTATCCTTTCTATATTATAATATAAATAAATAATGTATGCTTGCTACTTAAAGGAATTATCAAATAAATAGATAAATATGTCCTATTTTACGCATTAGTATTATAAAGTTGATTATAAATGTTAACCCTTTATATTTGCCGATATTGCAAAAAGATAGCATTCAAACCGAAAGCAACTCTGAAAGCAATCTGCCGCCTTCAAACGAACGCAAACCAGCCTTCAAACGAACGCAAACGAACAATGAACAGCTCTATCGAGACGAGCAGGAATTATGCTTATCACACCTTCGCAAATGTCGAATTCACAGGCTTTGTTGATATATGGCACTTGAATAACAAATATGATTACGACTATCATCTTTTCATCCGATATGGCAACAAGATCTATATGGACGTGAAGGGTGTCGGAGAGGTCGTGATTACATACGAAGAACTACAAAAAAACAAGTATTGGAAATATTACTATGACCTGTCGCTGATGCTCGCGGATGACAAGCAGATTGTGGCACAGGAACTACGATTTAGCAGTGATTATTGCGATTATATATTATATGATACGGCGAGGCATTGGTGGATCGACACTAATTATATAGTGAATAATGAACTCCACAGATACGGAGATAAGGGTATTCGTGACACATATGATAAACTCGTGTATTTCAAAATCAACCCTTTCGACTTGGAGAATATGGATTACACTTCACAAGAAGATTTGGAAGTATTCCGAATGAATTATATGTCTTCAATCGAGGTCTTTGAAACGAAGTGCGCCGTTTACAATAACCTCGCAATTGAATATCAAACTAAAAAGATGGAGGAAATGAACGAAGAAATCGAAGAACTCTCAGCATACTTCAAGTTTGAAGTGGAGGATAGAAAGAATGTTCTAAGTGTCATCGCACTATATGAAAAAAATGAAGATATGAATAGAGACGTCCTTATGATGATTTACAAAAATCTTGTTCGAACGAACGCAAATCATTTCCACCTCGTGGCTAGCATAGGCTGCTAATTAATGCGCGATGAATATATGTATATATTTTTTATTTTTCTTAAATATCATAAAATAACTGAAGTAAGTGAAGTAAGTAGAAAATAAATATGAATATGATGAATGTGCGAACATTACAAGAAAAGCAGCCAGTAATAGATATGGGTCCTGTTAGGAGTTCTGTTCGGAGCAGGAATTCGCCACCAAAGGGCTCGCCACCAAAGGGTGTAGCAAATAGGAATCCGTATAATAGTAATGTATGTTTCCTATGCGGCAAAGCAGGACACTACGGTAACCAAAGTTCTTGCCACGCTGCTAATAAAGAACGAAAAGAATATTACTGATAAATATTTTACACATTATTATAAAATTGATTATGAATGTTAAACCTTTATATAGCAGATATTGCCAAAAGATAGCATTCAAACCGAACGCGAACCAGCCTTCAAACGAAGATGAACTCCACCATCGCAAACGCAGAACTATTCGTATCTATTTTTTATATCCATTTATATATACTGTATCCTTCCTATCCTCTCTTTCACTACATAAGAATCATAATAGAACTTGCTAAATAACCAAATAATACCTACGCCATATGTCGCAAAAAACGTGATAATGGCATAATTAAACCACGTCTCAATAGGCGGATAGTAAAAATAGAAGTTAGAATACAAGACAACGAACTGACATAGTTGCATCGTTGTGATATATTTTTTTATATATCTTACCTGCTTTATTTTCAAAAGACAACCAAGATAATAGGAATACATTATGGTATGAACTCCGCTATTTAAGAGTGTCGCCATCCATATCATATCAACATTGTATGAATAAAGTAAGTGCCAAGATATTACCGCGCCTACATGATGATATTTTTGGAGAAATATTGGCGTTTTACCATTAAGATACAATAAAAACGTATCCGCAAATTCGTAATATTTTGAAATATAAAACCAATACATAATAGTATCGAATTGCTTATTTTCAAAATAATAATTGGACTTGAAGACGATTCCGTCTTTATATAAAATGTTCGCAAGTGATCCAAACGTCAACGCGCTAAAAATCACTAATAGTGCGTTGTGAATAACTGATACCTTATATAGTAAATCAGGATTTATACGTAGATGCTTGGGATATGCTAAGTAACCTGCAATCGCCACGAGAAGAGTAAGATGTGATGTCATTTGTTTATGTTTATATAGATAATATTTATATCTATTTTGTTCATATTTTTAGCATACTCGTTTATGTATCGTCAGAGTCAGACTCATCGTTATACTCAGAGTCATAGTAATCGTCTTCAATAAATAACACTTTATAAATAACATTAAATCCGCGCGATGTAATCATACGTGGTATCAAATTCCTATCATAATGATAACTCTTACATAGTAGGAGATTATAGAGAGGCGAATCGATTAAAATCGGTGTAATGGTTCGCGGATTAAAGATAGGCATCATAGCCCACATTTTACATTCTTCGTGTGTAAAATTATTCTTTGTGTTTTCTTTTTCTACAACAAAATTTTTGTTCGGTGTCGGTTCATCAGAACCCACATGCTCCTTTTCTATTGCTTCCATCAACAAATAATAAGCATTTTCATATAATTTGTCATTCGTTCTTATCTTATCTCGATCATCTGGCGATAACTTGAATACATACTTTTCGTCTATCACATCATCTATGATATTTGACATATATCTAACTAACCTATCATCTAATTTTGGCGTATATTCACTCATAAATGAAATTAAATGCCTTTTTATATTTGATGGCAATTTGGTATTTTTGAAATATAATAAATCATTATTACTATGGGAAAAATATTCTATTTTTAATGTCCTTTTTATAGAAGAAGGATATAGAATATGCGAGTATATATTACGAATAAAAGTCTTAATTACTTTTGAGAAATCATTAGTGTTGGGGAAAAACCCATCAAAATAATTTATTTGTTCAGATGGTATCGTCTTATCATTTTTAAAATACATACGGATACCATAGACTATCTCTGTTTTATCATCATAACTAAACGATTTTACAATCTTCGCAATTAATTTCCGTCTTTTTTCTACCTCATTGAATAGTGAAACAAGAAATGTTTTAAGACTTGTAAAGATAGTAGAAATCATAGAATCATAATGATACATAATCTTATCTATGATTTCATCTGGTAAATCTCTTATTGTTTTACACCTTTGGACATTTAAAATGCCGATTTAACAGCAAAAAATATCTAAAAGTAGTAAAAATTTGGTTATTACATAGCGTGTACTATGTATGAATTCTCGTAAATATGTCCGGTCTTCTTCCTATTGTAAATATACTCTTTACAATATTTAACATATTTTGAACGGCATTCTTATCTCTATTATGAATTATCTCGCATTTCTGCTTATCCTCTTGATGAGAAAGTAATCCATTAATAGTTATTTTTTTATTAACCTTTATATCATTCGGTTTATGACTTTGCCTTATCATAAAGGGTGATATCTCGCAATTGCAACAATTGCATAGTTTAGATGTCCTAAACTCATTCACTAAATAGGTTCTAAATCCAGCATTCTTAAATATTCTTCTAAACTTTTTACAAATTGTAGGTTCTAACCCACCTATATTACTACTACCCTTATCATAATCACCCATTATAAATACTACATCA